>Ga0114958_10003452_pt1 | contig 11285 bp, 12 predicted proteins | sample C_130208_EF_Meta_FD_89577 | JGI IMG/M metagenome (GOLD analysis project Ga0114958, IMG submission 89577) | Freshwater microbial communities from Lake Croche, Canada to study carbon cycling - C_130208_EF_MetaG | ecosystem: Environmental > Aquatic > Freshwater > Lake | place: Lake Croche, Canada... | reverse complement strand
GCCGCCTTCGGGTTGTCGATGATGGAGATGCCGCAGACCTTGGCCTCGCCGGTTGTGGGCGGCAGAAACCCGGTGATCATGCGCATGGTGGTGGATTTGCCCGCGCCGTTGGGCCCGAGAAATCCCAGGACTTCGCCCTTCTTGACCGTGAACGTGAGATTGTCCACGGCGCGTTTGGATCCAAACTGTTTGGTGAGGTTTTCGACTTCGATCATGAGGTGACGATTGAGGTTGGCAGGGCTTGAGGCTCAGACCCTAGCGGCGTGAACATGGTTTCTTGTTTCAAAAACCGGCACAAGAGGAAAAAATCCGAGGATTTCCCTAGGCGTGTTGAGGTTCTATCCGACTTGCCACGGCCGGCGGAGTGTGTATCGCTTGGCGCAAGCATGTCCACCATCCATCTGCCCGAGCGCTGCGGCGTCATGCTGCTGCCGGATTGCACCCTGTTTCCGCATGGCGGATTGCCGTTGTTCATCTACGAGCCGCGCTATCAGCAAATGCTCGACGACGCGCTCGAGGGGAATTGTTTTATCGCGGTGGCACGCCTGACCGACGAGGAGCTCGGCGACCCGTCCGAGCATGTGGCCCCGGTGGGCACCATCGGGCTGGTGCGCGCCTCGCGCCTCCAGGACGACGGCACCTCCCATTTGTTATTGCACGGGGTGATGCGGGTGCGCTTCACCGCGTGGCACCACGACCAGGCCTACCCCTATGCCAGTATGGAGCCGGTGATTTCGCACTTCCGGCCGGAAACTCAGGCGCTTGCCGCCATGAAAACCCTGCGCGGCTCGGTCGAGGACGCCATCCGCCATCTACCAGAGGAAGTCCAGGCCGGCGTCTTCGCGCTGCTGGACCGGGCGAAAGACCCGGGCCTGATGACCGACATCATCTGCCAGCAGTTCATCCATGAGCCCGACCTCCGGCAGTTGTTGCTGGAGATCGAGTCGGTGGGCGCGCGCATCCCCGTGATCTGTGAATACCTGCGCCAGGCCAGTGCCACGGCGACCGCGGACGACGATGCCTGAAGGAGCCTGCCGCGCATGTTCGATCCCCAGTGAGACGCACCGACCCACCACCCATGATGAACACCGACCTTGAGACGAACCCCGTGACCCTGACAGACCACTCCGACGGCCAACCGCCCGCCGCGGCCCGCCGCCAAGGCAAGCGGGACAAGCTCTCGTGCCGCAGCGTGTTTCTATCAGACATCCATCTCGGCACGCTCGACAGCAAGGCGGACGAGGTCGTGGAATTCCTCAAGCACATCCACTGCCAGAAGCTGGTGCTCAACGGCGACATCATCGACGGTTGGGCGCTCAAGCGGGGCGGGCGCTGGACGTCACGCCACAGCCGCGTGATCCGCAAGGTGATCAAGATGACCGAGCACGACGGCACCGAGGTGATCTATCTGCGGGGCAATCATGATGACTATCTGGAGCGCGTCCTGCCGCTAAGCCTGGGCCGCATTCACCTGGCCAAGGAGCACATTCACGTAACCCCCGCCGGCCAGCGCTATCTGGTGGTGCATGGCGACGGCTTCGACAGCGTCTCGACCAACCATCGCTGGCTCGCCGCGCTCGGTTCGGTGGGCTACGATTTCCTGCTCCACATCAACCGGTTTTACAACCACTACCGCGCATGGCGTGGCAAGGAGTATTTCTCGCTGAGCAAGCGCATCAAGGCCAAGATCAAATCCGCCGTGTGTTTTGTCGACCGCTACGAAGAGTTGCTCCAGGAACTCGCCCACCACCGGAAATGCGACGGCATCATCTGCGGCCACATCCACACCCCCGATGACAAAATCATCGGGGAAATTCACTACCTCAATTCCGGAGATTGGGTCGAAAGCCTCACCGCCATTATCGAACACCACGACGGCCGACTGGAGTTGGTGCGCCATGGCGAATTTCTCGCCGCGCTGCAACGCGGTGCCTATGCCGAGCTTGTGGAGACATCCCGCGAATCCTCCCGAGCAACTTGACCGCTTGGCTACGGAGCGCGGGCTTGAGCCCGCCCAGACTCGCCGGGCTAAAGCCCGCGCTCCGTGGCGCAGCCCAAGTTACTCTGCATTCCAGACCCATTGGCGCAGGGTTCTGGCGCTAAACAGGACTATGGCTCCGGGGCCAGCGGGTTTTTTACGGCAAGTCGGCATGCGGTTTCCATTCTCCCTGATAGGATGAGTCTAACAGTCGGAGGTCTGAAAGTCAGAAAGTCGAAGAACCGCGAGGGCAGAGCTGACCTTAGACCTTTGACTTTCAGACTTTCGACTCAGTACCGCCAGCTCCCGGGCCGCTGGAGATCACCGCGAAGGCGTTGTGGGCGTGAATGCTCTCCTGATTGACGGCCTTGACGGTGAACGAGGCGACCCGCTTGTCGGCGCGCAGCAGGGCGGCGGCATTGCGCACCACATCCTCGACAAACACCGGGTTGTCATAGGCTTGCATCGTGACGTGGCGTTCGTCCGGGCGCTTGAGCAGGGCATACACCGGCGCGGAACCGGATTGCTCGGCGACTGCGATCAACTCCTCGATGAGGATCAACTCGCAGCCGCGGCCCTTGGGTTGCGGGCGGACTTCCAGCGTGACATAGCCGCGCTGGTTGTGGGCGCCGTAAGCGCTGATTTCCTTGCTGCACGGGCACAGCGTGGTGACGGGCACCGTCACGCGCAGCACCATGTCATCGCGCACGCCGTTGGAAGTGCCCATGAACACACAATCGCAGCCGACCTTGGCCGCCGCACCCGTGACCGGCGCGTGCTTGGTGACAAAGTAGGTGAAGGCCACCTCGATATGCGCCTCCTCGGCATGCAGGCTGGCCTTGAGATCGTGGAGGATGTTAGGCAGGGTGCGCGAGGTCACCTCGCCCTCGTGTTTGCTGAGCACCTCGAGAAAGCGGCTCATGTGGGTGCCCTTGAATTGATGGGGCAGATGCACCGACATCGAGATCGTTGCGACGGTGGGAAACGGCCTTCCGTGCTGGTCGGTGACCTGGATCGGATAGCGCAGGTCAGAAACCCCAACCTGGTCGATGGCGATGCCGCGGGTGTCTGCGGTGGCCTGGATGTCAGGCAATGAGATTTTCTTACCGGTCATGACTCAGAGGGTGGGTTCGTATTCGGCCCACGAGGAGCTGGTTTCCCAGACGCGCACCCGCACCAAGCGGACGCCGGCAGCCAACGCATAGAGCGAGTCGACGCGCGCGCCATAGGCGGCGAGGGCTTGTGCGGTGTGGTCGAAAATCGTGCGCGCCATCAGCTCGGTGGTTGGGTCCTGATTGTCAAAGCCGATCACATGCTCGCCGTAGCGGGCCTTGAATTCCTGATAGGCGGGATCGGCCGTGTTCATGCACAGCGCGTGGTCAAAGGTGTCGAGCCAGGCACCGACGGCCTCCTTGATGATCTTGAAGTCACAGACCATCTGGTTGGCATCGAGCTCGTCGGCGGCGATCACCCACTCAACCTTGCGGGTGTGGCCATGCGGGAAGCGGCATTGGTCGGGATGCTTGGTGAGCATGTGGCCGTTCTCGATTTCCAGGGATTTGCAGATTCGGTAGGACATGGCTTTAAGAAATTTTTGTTATTGCTGAGGTAGGATATGTTGAAGATTTCAGAAATTGAACCCCAGTGAACGGGATGAACGCAGATAAAAGAAATGACAAGAGGCGGAATTCTGATTTTTTCTACCGGCCAGCACACCAACGATCTCTTGATCTCTTCCCATCTGCGTCCATCCTGTTCATCTGTGGTTCCTAAATCCAAATTGAGACCCCTATTGACCTGAGTCATCATTTTTCAGCAAGCATGGGCTGACACCCGGCAGCGCGGGAGTCTGTTCATAGGCGGTGGGATCGGACAGGCCAGCCAAAAGAAACGCCTCGCGCCGCTCGACGCAGGTTCCGCACACCCCGCAATGCATTTCGCCGCCCTTGTAACACGACCAGGTGGCCGCAAAATCCACGCCCATCGCGGCCCCGTGGCGTGCGATGCCCGCCTTGTCCATGGCGACGAACGGCCGCAGCAGTTCGATGTGAGCGTAGGTCCCCTCGCCCATGGCTTCACCCATGACCCGCAGGAACGTCTCGCGGCAGTCAGGGTAAATCGCGTGGTCCCCGGCGTGTGCGGCGATCACCACGCCCGCAGCCCCGATGCTTTCGGCGAAACCCGCGGCCACCGCCAGCATGATGCCATTGCGAAACGGCACGACGGTTTGCTGCATCGAGGCGGCCGCATAGTGGCCGTCGGGAATTTCCCCGCCGGATTTCAGCAGGTCGGATTTGAACAACCGGTCCATGAAATCCAACGAAATCGTGTGATGCACGATGCCATGGAGGTCCGCGTGATGCTTGGCAAAGGGAAGCTCGCGCGAGTTGTGCTTGGCACCATAGTCGAACGACAAGCAGGCCGCCACCTCGTGGGTGCGCAGCGCGTCATACAGCGCCGTGACCGAATCCATCCCCCCGCTCAGCAGCACACAGACTTTCATGGCGGGCAGGCGGCGGATTCGGGATACGTCGCTTCGGTGGTGAGTTGGATTCCGCCGCGCGGCGCGAACTCGCCGCGCACGATCAACTCCTGCGGTTGCATGGCGCGCACCAGGTCATCGAGGATGCGGTTGACGATTTCCTCGTTGAAGGCCGGCTCGTTGCGATACGACGCCAGATAAAACTTGAGGCTCTTGGTTTCCACGCACGTGGCACCCGGCACGTAGCGGATCACCACCCGCGCGCTGTCAGGCTGGCCGGTTACCGGACACAGCGAGGAAAACTCCGGGCAATTGAGTGTGATCCAATACCGCCGGCCGGGTCGATGGTTCGGAAAAACCTCCAACTTCGCCTCGGCCGGACTGGCCGGCAGGCTCCCTGGTTTGCCCAGCAATGAAAGGTTCTTAAGGTCGGCGCGTTCAGTCATGGCCGGATTGTGGAAATCCCAGCCCCTCAGGTCGATCCGAATTTTTGCGGACTGCGGTCTTCGGGCTTGGCTTCAGGCATTGGATCCGTAGGATCTCAGGCAGCCAAATGTGCCATTGCCATGGGAAAAATTGAGCGCCACATCCAGGAAAAACTCGAGGTTTGGACGGCGGCCGGATTGATTTCACCGGCCCAGGCCCACGCGATCCGCGCCCGGGAATCGGATGCAAAGCCGCGGTTGCCGTGGGGAATGGTGATCTTTTCCGGGTTCGGCGCCGTGGTGCTCGGCTTGGGAGTCACCCTGCTCTTCGCCTACAACTGGGACCAGATGCACAAATTCACCAAGCTCGCTGTGGTCCTCGGCGCTCTGGCGGCGGCGCACGGCACCGGCCTACACCTGCGGCGGCGGGCCGCGCCGCAGGGCGTCGCGGAGGCCGCATGGTTGCTAGGCACGATGCTCTTCGGTGCTGGCATCTGGCTGGTCGCCCAAATCTACCACATTTCCGCGCATTATCCGGACGCGTTTTTCGTCTGGGCGGCGGGTGCCCTGTTGCTGGCGTGGGCCCTGCCGTCGGTCGCCCAAGGGTTGCTAGCCACGGTGCTGCTGGCCGTCTGGGCCTGCGCCGAGGCCGGTTCGTTTGACCACCATCTGGCGGTGGCTCCGCTATGGCTGGTGCTGGGCACCGGCTGGCTCGCCTGGCGCCTGCGCTCACCGGTGCTGCTGGCGGCATCGGCCGTCAGCTTGGCGGTGGCGTCCGCCACGGGACTTTCCGACACCGGATCTGGCGCGTTTCTGGTGCTCCTAGGCGTTTCCACACTTTACGGCAGTCTGGCGTGGTTGGCGCGCGGGCAGCATGACTTCCCAGCGGCCCAGGCGATCCTGAGCGTCAGTGCAATGGTGCTGTATTTCCCGCTGCTGTTTATCCTGACCTTTCATAACGCCGCGAAGGATCTGCTGGCACGCCACCCTTGAAGCGAGATGGCGCTGCCGTTGGAGCAATGGCTGCCGGTGATCGTTCTGCCGATCATGGCGCTGGCGCTCTCAGGCATCGCCACCCGCCGCGCCGCAGTCCACCGCCAGTGCAACACCCCGGAATTCCGCGGCCACCTCGCTGCACCGGCCGTCATTCTATGCGCGTTTCTCATCAGCTGGGCACTCCTGCAGATGCACCCCGCACAAAACTCTCAGATCGCCGGCCTGAGCATCGCGACGCTTGCCTCGGCCGTGTTCCTCTATCACACCGTCGCCAGTCTCTGGCTGGGCTGCCGAGGCGCGCGACTCGGATCAGTCGTCGGGGGCTCGCTGCTGATGGCGGCATGGGTATTCGCGCGCTATGTGGACTTGTGCGACAGCCTGCTGGCGCGCGGGGTGATGTTTTTGGTGATGGGGGCCGCGCTGTTCGCTGTCGCCCTGCTTTATCACCGGCAAAAGCGGCACGTGCGCATTCCTCACGCCCCCTCCCCCGGTGCTGCGGCAACCGGCACCCCGGACTGAAACCATGCGCTCCAAACTCATCATCACCGCCATCATCGTCCAATTCCTGGCCCTCGGCTGGATGGCCGGCTCACGCGAGTGGATCCAGCGCACCGGCCCGACCGTCTGGCTGCGCACCGCACCGGTTGACCCGCGCGATCTCTTCCGCGGCGACTATGTGACCCTCGGCTACGAGATCTCCACCATCCCGGCGGAAAAATTCGGCCCGGGCCTGAAAACCCACCTAGCCGACTTGGCCAGGCGCAATGCCGCCGGCCAATACTCCGGACGCAGCCGCGAGATCGTGCTCTACGCCACGCTTCACGTTCATCCGGAGTCCGGAGTGGCGGGGATCGCCATGGCCGATCTAACACCTCCGGCGGAGGGCCTGTTCATCAAGGGGCGAGCGCGTCCGTATTCGGGTACCCGCCAATCCAGCCTCATCGGAGTCACCTACGGCATCGACGCCTACTACGTCCAGCAAGGGAAAGGCAATGAACTCCAGCGCCGCGCACCCGAGGGTGCCCCGGAGGGAGCCCAGGCGCCCATGGAGATGCAAATCGCCCTGGGAAGCAACGGCACCGCCGTGCTGAAGGATCATCGTTGGACCACTGAAGGCACTGAGAACCACTGACATCACTGAAAAAATTCCAGAGGCGCAGACAGCTCCATTTGGTGATTTCCTAATCGTAGGCCCCGCCTTCTATTCTCAGCGTTCTCAGTGTCTTGTCAGTAGGTCAGTGGTTTTTCTTCAACGATCCAGCATTCAGCTTTGGTTTTCGGGTTGAATCTTGCGCGCATCAGGGCGAGAACCGCCGCGCCATGAATTTCGACTTCGACACTCCCACCAAGCGCCTCGGCTCCGGCAGCATCAAATTCGACCGCCGGCCCGAGCTGGATCCGTTCTGGGTGGCGGACATGGATTTCGCCTCGGCACCCGCCATCCTCGACGCGCTCCACCGCCGGGTGGACCACGGCGTGTTCGGCTACGCCCAGGCCCACGACGGGCTCAACGAGGCGATCCTCACCTATCTGCTGGAGCGGCGTGGCGTCAGCGTGCCCATCGAACACATCGTCCACCTCGGCGGGCTGGTGCCGGCACTCTCGCTAGCGGCGCGGGCGTTGTGCCAACCAGGCGAGGCGGTCATGACCTGCACGCCGGTCTATCCGCCGTTTCTGGGCATCCATCACGATGCCAAGGCGGCCCTGATCACGGTCGACCACGTCCTAACCGAACACGGATGGGGGTTCGATTGGGAGGCGATGGAACTGGCAGTGACCGCGCAGACCAAGGTGTTTCTGCTGTGCAACCCGCAAAACCCGTTAGGCCGGGTGTTTTCCCGGGTCGAAATCGAGCGGCTGGCGGAATTCTGCGCGGCTCACGAGCTGGTGCTGGTGTCCGATGAAATCCACTGCGACCTGGTGTTTGATGAAGCGGCCACCGCGCACGTCTCCGGGCTGAATCTGCCGGAACGCTTCGCGCAGCGCACCATCACCCTGCTCTCGCCGAGCAAAACCTGGAACATCGCCGGACTCGGCTACGCCTACGCCGTGATTCCCAGCGACTCGCTGCGGCGGCAATTCACCGCCGCGCGCGGCCACACCCTCACCGAGATCAATGCGCTGGCCTACTATGCCGCCGAGGCCGCCTACCGCCATGGCGAACCCTGGCGCAAGGCGCTCATGACCTATCTCCAACAGAACCGAGACACCCTCGTGGACTTCATCCGCACCCGCTGCCCGGGCCTGAGCGTGCGCCCGGGTGAAGCCACCTACCTCGCGTGGATCGACGCCAGCGGCCTGGCGGTGACCAACCCCGCCTTCCACTTCGAGCACCAGGCCGGGCTCTTTCTATCCGACGGGGCGTATTTCGGCTGGCCGAACCACGTCCGCTTCAACTTCGGCTGCCCGCGCGCGAGAATGCTCGAAGGACTGGAAAAATTGGCGGCCGCGCTGTGACGAGCGGCTGGCCGTTCATCGCCGAAAACCAAATTTGAATGCTGGATCGTTGAAGAGAAGCCACTGAAAAACTGACAAGACACTCAGAACGATGAGAATAGGGATCGGTGGCCGGCAATTAGGAAATCTCCAAATGGAGCCGCCTGCGGCTCTGGCGATTTTTCAGTGATGTCAGTGCTTCTCAGTGCCTTCAGCCTCCCGAGTCGCTGGGTCGTTTGACTTCAGGCGCGGGCTTCAGCCCGCCCAGACTCGCCGGGCTGAAGCCCGCGCTCCATCATGCAGCCAAAGTGACTCTGCGTTCCACTCCCAGCGTTCTGGTGATACAAAGGAAAATGGAAACCACAACCGAGCACAGCGAGATGGCCTGACTGGCACCCCAATTCCTAATTCGGGTTCAATCCCCGCTCCCGAACCAAAGCGGTGAAGCGCGCTTCACCTCACTCCAAAGCCAGCGGGCTTGCGGCCGCGCAGGTAGTCCGCGGCGCTCATGCGCTTGGTGCCCTCGGGCTGGACACAGCCGAGTTCGAGCGCACCCGCGCCGCAGCCAACGATGATCCGGCCGTCCTGGCTGGCGATCCGACCAGGCTCTAACGATTGATCCACCACCGTAGTCGGCGGATAGATCTTGAGCCGCTGGGGCTTGCCGGCTTCGCTGGCCACGGTGAAGGTGCCTGGCCACGGGTGATAGGCGCGGATCCGGCGCTCCAGCACGGCGGCCGGCAGCGACCAGTCGAGCCGCCCGTCGTCACGGCCGAGTTTAGCCACATAGCTGGCCAGCGCCGCGTCCTGGGGCACGCGCGCGGCGGTGCCGGCGGCCAGTTGCGCCAGGGTTTGCGCGAGCACTACGGCGGCCAACTCGGCGAGGCGCTCATGCAGGCTGGCACCGGTTTCATCCGCCGCCATGGGAATCGCTTGGGCATGAATCACGTCGCCCGCGTCAAGTTCGCGCACCACATGCATGGCCGAGACCCCGGTGGCGAGGTCGCCCGCGGCGATGGCTGCCTGGATGCAGGCGGCACCGCGATAGCGCGGCAGCAGCGAGGCGTGCAGGTTGATGATGGCCTGGCGCGCGATTGTCAGGACGTCGGCCCGCAGGATCTGCCCGTAGGCCATGACCACGAGGATGTCGGGCGCGAGCGCATCTAACAAACCAGCGGCGTCGCCGATTCTCTCGGGCTGCAGGACCTCAATGCCGGCGGCGAGGGCCTCGGTTTTGATCACCGGCGGGGTGAGCGTCTGGTGGCGCCCCACCGGCTTGTCGGGCTGGGTGAGCACGGCCAGTGGGCGCGGGCCGTGCTGCAACAGATAGCGGAAGGACGGCAGGGCAATGTCCCCGGTGGCTATGAACACGAGCCGCATGCCGGGATCGGGTGGGAGAACTGAGGGGCTCATGGCGAGGCGTGAGCGTAGAAGCCCCCGGGCGGCCCGGCAAGGTTGAATCACACGGCAGAAGCCGCCCAAAACACCAGCACCGGAACCAGCAGCGCCAGATCCGCCAACACCCGCAGCCCGTCCATCGAGAATCTGGCGCGCGTGCGGTTGAGTATATACATCAGCGCAGCTCCGGTTAGAACGGCGTAATAGAACGGCCGGCTGGTGCGTTGGTCGTCTAGCAGCGCGTAAATCAGCGCCACCGCCCCTAACAGCGTCAGGAACACCGTGAGGGTCAATTCGTCCGCGGCCCGGATCTCCGGATCCGCCGCCCGGGACGCATGTTCCCACACGTCGATGGCCGAGATGTTGAGAATGCACAGCACGGCGAAGCACTTGAACTCGCGGGACATGAGCATCTCGAAGATCGCGTATTCCCAGCGGTAGATATGCGCCATCATCGCGGTGCCAAAGGCGAAGGTCACCCCCGCCAGCACGTTTTTGGTGATCGGCACCTCGCGGGGTTCCTGGCTGGAGAGCATCGACATCCCGAAGAATCCCGCGACTAACACCCCGCCGGGCAGCAGGTGTTTGTAAATGGTCATCGGCATTTTTGTGAGCACCAACACCAGGGTGGCGAGCACCGCCAAGCCCATGCCAATGCCCAAGGCGCGCTGGTGGTGGCGGTGAAACTGGTGCCGCGGTTTCAAGCGGCCGGGCATGCCACTGAGCATCGAGGCATCCAGCACGCGATCCCCCACATAGATCACCCAAACCCCCAGGGCCAGAATCGCCGAACTCTCCCACGGTAGGTAGCCCAAGCGCCAGGTTTTGGCAAAGATCTGCAACCACGCCACAGCCACCAGCGGAGCATCCAGGCTCAACAGGTTGGGATAGAGCCAGTACGGCTTGTGGGGCTCGGCAACCACGACGTGCGCACCATCCCTGAGAGCACCGTCCAACGCAAGCGTTCAATGAACGCCCACGCTACGCCATGATCTCATCGGCCACTTGCTCGGCCAAGGCGGCGCCGGCCAACCGGTCCACCAGCGCCATTGCGAAATCCAGAGCGGTACCCGCGCCCCGCGAGGTGATCAGGTTGCCGTCCACCACCACCCGCTCGTCCAGGCCGCCGCCGAGTTCCTCGCGCACTGACTGATAGGCCGTGAACCGCCGGCCCGCCAGCAACCCGGCGTCCATCAGCACCAGCGGCGCGGCACAAATCGCCGCCACCGTCTTGCCCGCGGCCGCGAAATCCTTGGCCAGCAATGCCGCCCGGCCGTCATGACGCAAATCCCCCACCCCGGGGCCTCCGGGAAGGAACAACAGATCAAACGTGCATGGATCCAAATCCGCGAGCGCCGCGTCCGCCTCCAACCGGATGCCACCACGCCCGGTCGCGCTCGTGCCATGCAATCCGGCAATCACCACCTCGACACCCGCGCGCCGCAGCACATCCACCGGGGTCACCAGCTCCATTTCCTCAAACCCATCCACTAACAGACATAACACGCGTTTTTTCATGGCCGTATTTCTATTTAAATTTTACTACTCAGGTCTCATATTTGGATGATTG
>Ga0114958_10003451_pt1 | contig 11286 bp, 12 predicted proteins | sample C_130208_EF_Meta_FD_89577 | JGI IMG/M metagenome (GOLD analysis project Ga0114958, IMG submission 89577) | Freshwater microbial communities from Lake Croche, Canada to study carbon cycling - C_130208_EF_MetaG | ecosystem: Environmental > Aquatic > Freshwater > Lake | place: Lake Croche, Canada... | reverse complement strand
AGTAATAGGTGCCGATTCATCTTCCACTGATTCATTAGAATTGTTGGTTAGAATTGTCGGAATATTAGGGTCGACGCCATCAGAACTTTCGCTACCCTCACTCGATCTAACAGAACTGGTGCTGCCCCTTAGAGCGCTACCATCAGAACTCACGCTGACCCTTGGATCAACGTTACTAACGGAAATCGGTTTTAATTCATGTTTTTTGATTAATATGCTAAATTTTATTCTAGAAGGTTCTACCGCTTTTTTTGACACACCTTGGACCATTTTGGGTGCACTCATCAATGAATTAACAGCATTGTCAGTTAATTTAGCACTAGAAGTTTGCGCGAAAGGAGGGTTAGAACCAGGAACTCCGCCTCCGATAATCGGGATAACAAAATCTGTTGTCACAGGAATAATAAGGTCTGTCGCTATAGGGATGTTGACCTCTGTTGCTACAGGAATAACTAGATCTGATGTCACTGGTATAGATATAGATGCAGGGTTTGTCTTGAAAATTGGTTGAATCATTTGTGTGTGTGTGTATATATGCTATATATATGCGATATTATATATTGTGTAAGATATCTTATGTAAAACGTTGTTCTAACGTAGTTGTAATGTAGTTACTACGTTATACATAAGAACTCAAGTAAAAAATAACTTCTAATCAAATATATAATAATAGAACCAATGGATATTCAACATGTGATTGAAGAGATACATGCAGAAATCAAAAAAAGGAAAATAACAGGAAAAAACGCGGATTATATCCCTGAGCTTAAGAAAGTAAACCCTAAATTGTTAGCGATCTCTATTTACACCATCAATGGGGAAGAATACGACGTCGGCGATTTTGACGAAGAAGTCGCTATCGAATCTGTCTCCAAAGTGTTTAGTCTAGCGTTGGCGCTAAAAACAGTTGGCACCTCTAAAGTGTCTAAAATGATCGGCACTCAGCAGACATTTAGCGCTTTTAATTCTATCTCCGCCATCGAAGATTCTCCCAACCACACCATCAATTCATTTGAAAATGGGGGCGCAATGTCCACCACCAGCATCTATTACGACAAGAACCCCAAAATATATGAGCAAAAAATCTTTGATAACCTCAGCGACTTTGCAGGAAGAAAAATTGCCTATAGCAGAAAAATATATAACTCTGAAATGAGTCATATCGACCATAACATGGCGATCGCACACCTCTTGAAATCATATAAAAAATTTTATGGAGAGGTCCTACCATGTGTATCCGCCTATACAAAACAGTGCTCGGCGCTAGTTACCACCCGAGACATCGCGTTGATGGGTGCTACTCTGGCGAATTATGGCATCAACCCGCACACCAAAGAGCAGGTGCTTAGTCATAAAGTATTACCCTACATTCTGACACATATGGCGGCCAATGGTATGTATGGGTATTCTGAAACATGGATGACCGAAATTGGTGTGCCTGCCAAAAGTGGTGTCGGGGGAATCATCTTGATCGTAGTCCCCAATGTTATGGGGATTGGAATACTTTCTCCTCCTTTAGACGAAATAGGGAATAGTGCCAAAGGCATCTTAATCGCCAAAGAATTGTCCAAACGGTTGAGGTTAGGAGTGTATGATAGGAAGAAGATGCATGTCTAAAGCCGTGATAGCGGCGACTGAATCCGTGACATCTTCCAACCAAAATAAATATATAATGATGTCTTTATATAGTTATATAGTTATATGTCCAACCCGCTATGCCCTTTTAAAAATGCATTTGGGCGTTTAGGAACTGGGATCCATTCCTACCGTATTATGAATATTGCGGTGCTAGATTTTGTTGTCACGGCGGTAGTCGCCTACTTGTTATCTTTGATATTTAGAACCCGTTTTTTTCCTACTTTTATGGGGTTTTTCTTATTTGGGATTGTGGTTCATCGCGCGTTCTGTGTTAGGACAACTATCGACAAATGGGTGTTCCCAAATGCTTAAGAGGCGACTACTATCGTTTAAGACCTGGTTTTAGACCTAGACCTGGTTTTAGACCTAGACCTTGCCTTAGACCTAGACTTGGATCTACTACTCCTCCCACTGCTACTCCCACTGCTGCTTCGCCCATGCATTAATGCATTTATATACGCTCTTGCTTTGCCTTCATTATAATCATATATTATCTCACCATTTTCATCATACCTCCTATGAATATGGTCTAACTGCACATTATAATCGACATTCACCCTGATTGTATTGCCACTAACGTCATTTCCTTCGCTGTCTTCGTAAGAGATATCGTCTTTGGAAAATTTCGCGATTGCACTAGCGCCAAAACGTGGGTTATAAGTAATTTCTTCTAATCTGAACCCATCTGCGCCAAGCACGCCTACCAAATGTTGCATCTCTTTGTTCATGGTTATACAATAAAGGCATATAAATATTTTATGCAAATGATTCTCCTTAATGTGTGACGAGATAGGAACCTTTCTTTCACACTACCATGCGTAACAAAATATTTGCGCTTTATATATACATTTTTGTGTACCACTTGTGTGAGCGCGTCGGGTTCATGATTATGCGTTAGGAACCTCCTATCACATTTCATAAATATTTTTTTGATTAACATTTGTCCTTTATATGCACATAATTGTGTAACACTTGTATAGCGGGGTGGCGCAGGGGAAGCGCGTCGGGCTCATGATTAAAAGGGCGAAGGTACAAAACGACCTCCTCCCGCTATGTTTTTTTACAAATAAATAAATGTTTTTGCACATTACTGCATAACCGCGTCGGACTCATGATTAAAAGGGCGAAGGTACAAAACGACCTCCTCCCGCTATGTTTTTTTACAAATAAATAAATAAATAAATGTTTTTGTATAAATAAATATTTTTCATACAAAAATAATTATAACATTTATGCTTTATATGCACATAATTGTGCACACACTCATGACGGGATGGCGCAGTGGAAGCGCACCGGGCCCATAACCTGGTGGTCGGAGGATCGAAACCTTCTCCCGTCATTTTGATTAAATAATTTTTTTTGATTAAATATTGTGCTTATATTTATGCGCACACACATTTTTGTGCAACGCTTTCATGACAGGATGGAGCTCGTAACCTGTGGCACAAACCAACCTTCTCCCGTCATTTTGCCAAAATAAATATAAATAAATAAACAATTAATTAATTAAATAATAACAACAACATAAAACTATAATGCGATACTATATATCTTTCTATACATACTTTGTAAAAATGGAAACCCAGCAATCGTCGTATATTAAAGCGGATGATAACAAAATCATAAATGAAAAAAGCATTAAATGGGTAAAGAAAATGGACGAGTGTTTGAAAGTTTGCACCAAATCGACGGGTTGTGATGTCACACGCGGAGATTGCCACCAAATATGCAAAATAAATAATTTAGATAGTTACAATAAACTGAATAGGCATTTTGAGTAACTCCTTCTTTTCTTCCTTTGAACTAAATCTTTCAAAGAAATAAAAGACTTTAAACAATTTTCTCGCACATGGTCATACGGGCACTACGGAACACAATATCATCTTCTGAATAATGCGTTTTTAACTTGGTAAACAACTTCTCTGATTTTTTCACACTCGACACCAATTTTGGGGCATCATAATGCTGCTCGATAAATTCGCAGAACGAGTGCTGAGCTTCATCTGACGCGCTAAACTGTAGTATATTTCTGTTATTCATCTGACACCAGATCAAGAAATCTTGGTAATGAAATAGAATAATCATTTTCGCGATATAATAAGCAAATATATGTGAATCTTCTTTGTACTTGTGTTTGCGCATCGCGGATAAGTGAGGATCTGCCGAATAGGTGGATTCATAATTCAACCCCATATGGTTCAACATTTTCACCATCTGAAACATCGAATAATTTATTTCATAGGAAGAAAACTCTTGAAAATGGAACAAGAAGGTTTCTAGATTCGCGTCATAATCATCATGCTTGTTATCGTTGTGAATCAGGGCGTGCGTCTTGAAAAATGAACAGAACGCCATGTTTAGTATTTCAGCCCATGACTCGGTATATGCCTCAAACAAGGTAATATTTGAATTAATCGGGAATAGTTTCAACATGCGCTTGACACATTCGTTGGAAGGAGAAGTTGAGAAATCCAGCGCGAAATTGTGGAATGACTCATGCAACATCACTTTCACCCATTCTTCCTTTCTATAAATAATAATCTCCGATGGTTCAGAACAAGGTCGTGTGTAAGCGGTGTTGACATGTGGGACACCTATCACCTCATCTTTGCTACGTGGCATCTCCTTCTTCAGTGTAGTCAAATAGAGGTAAATAGTAAGTGATTGCGAGCATTCCATTTTCGCGTAATGGTGTATCATGGTGATCCACATATAAATCCAAGAAACATATTTATCATATACTTCTGGGTGCTTTATAGGGTCATCACTTTCTTCCTCTGAAGTAAAAACAATTCTTACTTTTCGATTAGAAATTGTTTGAAAATGGACATCCACGGTATATTGGGCAGCGCTGTCGATTTGGCGAACCACATGTTTTGGGAGGTATTCTCCCCCAAAGTTATGCCCTTTCACAATATCCAAGGAAGAAAGAATCTTGGTCACTTTTTTGGTATAAAAAGATGTTCCTCTTTTTTTACACTGTTTTTTCTCTTCTTCTAATATTTCTTGCGCGTCTAATAAATCATTGTAAAATTGTTCTAGCGTATTTTCGGTGAATTCTGTATAATCTGTCTGGGATCTGGGGGCACAATTATGCTTTGAAAATATGTTGATATGTTTCTTACTGTGGGTAGATAACTTCATAGTATTACAAGGTATTATTATTATAATTATATTTATTAAATAAAATTATAATAATGATTGACAAAGTGTTTTCTTCCTTTGACTTATTTAAAGGAAGAAATTAAAAGAAATCAATTTAAAGATGCTCTTTCACAATCTTGTCACGAATAATCATCAACTGTTCATCCATCATGGGGGGATGTCCCCTTGCAAAACGCATCAGTTTCGCGCGCTTAGTCGCCAGCAACATTTGCTTCAAATCTTTATTCTGCGTAAATTTCGACAGTTTTGCATCAAACATCTCTTTGTCCCCTCTCGATTCTTCTTCTCCGCCAGTACCTTTTTCAAGAAACCCAGGGTCTTTTTTCACTTCTTTAGGTCTAATTTTGACCCCCTCAAATTTCCCATTTTCCCCCACAGATCGCGCCATTTCCACATTTTTCGACAATTCTGTCCCAGAATCCAACGAAAACGACAAGTAAAAATCATGGGCTCCCCGCTTATATTTGGACCCCTGGTAATAATGCTCTACACTGTTCCATCGATGGTTGTCTAGAGTAAATGGTTGTGCCCAATCATTGTCTAATTTCTTGCGCCAATCCTCGACAGACGCTAGATCAGAGAACTCCTGAGCTGGATTCACGCGCTCGGGGATCTTTTCATTGGCCCCTTTGCCAGGCGGTTTCGCCTTGCTAGAATCCGCATAGAATTGAAATACTATGTCGTCGTCATACAAGTTCATCACTTTGGCCTGAGATATCTCGTCAAACCTCGCAGAGGGGTCTGTTTCTTTGGGCACTGCGCCTTCTTCCTGTAACTCTCTCTTAAAATGTTTGAAATCAAGAATTAACGAAAACAATCCTGAATTCAGTTCCATACACTTGTTGACAATCATCTTTTTCAAGTCATACGGGATTTCTTTGAACGTATAAATCAAATGTTCTTTGTACCCAATCGTCTTGTAATGATTGCCGCTATATTCGACGACAATATAGTAGTCAGGTGCAAAATGGGTAAGACCTTCGTTGGTAACTACTCCACAATTCAAGACATTTTCAACATCCCCATGCTTAAACATTTCCAAGGATAAAATGATAAACTTGATATTAAGCACTTGTTCTAATGTCGCCAAGACCCATGCATCGGCCCAAAAGGAAGAAGACAAAATATGTTTGCGAAACTCGTTTAGGTTCTTGATATTTTTGATAAATTTGTAATCACGCATGTTTTCAGACGCCATCTTTTTCTCTCTTTGTAATTCGATTACTTGCTCATTAAGGCGTTGCGCTGTTTTGGATATTCGCGCTTTCTTCTCTAGAACATCGCCATCCCCTATTAGAGAATCATAGATCTTTTTTTGCTCATTATACTGTTCTGTCAATCTCTCGATTTGATTGGTATTGTCTCGAATTAGCATCGCGTACTCGTCGTAACGCTCTCTGTAATAAAGAAACTGATCTTGGGTCGCTTCTGCGGCCACTTTCTTCCTTAAAGTCAAAACAGTCGTCTCTTGACCAATACTTAAAAAGGCATCCCGAATAGTACAGAAAAAACAATCACCTCCTCCTTCATTGTCCAAAATAGTATAATGGGGGGTGCCCATAAATTTGTTGACCCAGTTGTCCGAAGAGCGAGCTTTGTATTTGTTGCGAATACTAGTTGCAGTATCCTTGGTTTCTTGTATTAGTGGTGGGCGCAACACGGTGCCTCGCATAATCGTAAATAGACCACTTCTTGATTCTGGGATCGTCAAGTCTTCCGCCATACGGAGCTCTTTGCCCACAGTCTTCTTTTCTTCCTTTGAGGAAGGACTGCCACTCTTTTTCTTTTCTTTTTTTCCTTCTTTTCCTTCTTTTCCTTCTTTCCCTTTTTCTTTAGACGCACTCTTAGTCGCCGTCTTAGAGACCAATTCCACCTCAGATGGAGGAATCATTCTTAGATTCACCAGCATTTCTTTACTCACAAATGTATAGATAAGTGGGTCATCGATGCGGTCAAGCGCCAATTCTCCATTTTCATCTATCAAATCTAGTTCATTTGACGCTTTGATCTCGTATACACCAATTTGCAAGACCTTGTCATTTTTTTTAACTAGGTAGACAGGAAAATAAGTAATGTTGTGTGAGTGGAACGCGTTCTTGGGGCGACCAACCGCGACAATGATTCCTACGCCATGTACTTCGATTTGGTATAGTTCCGATTCTTTGTCTAAATCTTCTGGGTGAACCTTCTTTGTTTCGGGGTAACTAACATCATTATCTATTTTGGACAGCACCATTGTTTATATATATTAGATTTATATATTTATATATTTATACGTATTTGTACTCGTGGCATTATGGATTATAAAAAAGTATTTCAACAACATACCATACCTTCTACCAAACAACAAACTGTTTCATAAATTTGTCTTGTTTCAACAATCTCATAAATTCCCAGAATAGTTTGCGCTTTTCTACAGAGGGCGCATTGGTCTCGTCGCTTTCGTACAACAAAATAGCGTATATTATTTCTATTTTTTTATGTTTTTTACACTCTTTGTGAATTCCATAGAACTCACATATTTTTAACAACTCTTTGGCGCTATAAGAGGCATCATATTCGTGGGCCAAACATATTTGATTGGTTTCATCGCTTACAAATGTGTCGCTTGTAAATGAGTCGCTTGTAAATGTGTCGCTTGTAAATGTGTCGCTTATTAAAAAGCGTTGAACATATTCATCTATTTGGTCTTCTTCTTCTTCGTCTTCATTTTCATCTTGAAAAGAAAAAACTAAATTATTTTTATTAGAGTTCATCGAGTAACAACACGACAATATAATAATATAAAAATATAAAAAATGTTTATATCATTATTATAAGGGTACTATCTATAAGCGCGCGACTGTGTATAAGCGCGCGACTGTGTATAAGCGCGCGACTGTGTATAAGCGCGCGACTGCGTATAAGCGCGCGACTGTATAAGGTTACAAAACCGTTACATCATCGCATCCGCCATATCCATCAACTTAAACTTCGCCTTACTAGGAAAGCTGAGATATGTTTTGGGAGCACTTTTCGAGACTTTGACGATCCATTGTTTTATAGTGACCCCCTCAATCAAGCAATCAGAAGTTATGTGCATCAAGTCCTCGCTATAGATAATTCCAATAATTTCAGACAGTTCACTTACTTCGTTGGTCTTGTCAGGAATCTTCATCAGAGTGTCCATCTGCAAAACAAGTGTGCACAATGTTTTCAACAATGTTTCGCTAGAAAGCACTCCATTCTTGCAGAGATTCACGAAAAACAGTGACAGCGCGCGTCGTTGCTCATTAATCTTTACAAAATCGCAGTACTCGTTGTAATTCTTGTCTGGATCGCCACACTGAATGCTCTGGAACAACCCCTCAAAGGCATTGAAACTAGTTTGAAACGCATCTTTCAGCATCTCATAATTTTCTATCAAGTTCGCATAAATATCCGCATACAATTTGGAATAAAACCGATTAGTCGACGCAATGGCGAAAACAGTGGCACCTACTTTGCTCATATCTTCTACCGTCGCACCTGAGTCAACCAATTCGTTCAAAATATCGGAAATAGCGCGAATACTATCCTCTTTGTTTTTGTCTGTCACCTTGTTCAGAATCAATTGCATTTTATTAATAAGACCATCGATCCCTTCTTTTTTCTCTATCTTGGTCGCTTGGAACGAGCGAATTGTGGTCCAGTCTTCTTCTTCTTTTCCACCGCTAGGTACACGCTTCTTGCCTCCTCCTGAAGACCTGCTATCTTCTTTTGACGACGCGCCATGTCCAGTGGTGTCATGATGCATCTTTTTTTGGAATACGGGTGTTTTCACATATGTAGGCGACCCCACCTCAGAAGATAATTTGTTAATTAGTAAAAGCACTGTTTCCGCTATCGCGTAATTAAACCCAGATGCTGCAATATCTGCGAAATTTTGTAAGGAATAAGTGATCGACGGTTTAGTCGGATTCATAGGTTGAGTTTGAGCAAGAGATTTCATTGTATATAAATTTAAAAGTGCGTTATATGTTGTTACAATATAATTAAATAATCTTATATCAATTTTTTTATATATTATAAATGTCTCTTTCGCATCACGCAAATAATATAAATAACCAAACCTACTTAAAAACAAAACATCTATATATTATATTATTGTAAACATGTCATTTTCTGCCTCCTCTTTCCACGCCCCCGAACAAGAAATAGAATCCAACGATTCATCTGAATTCGTTATTTCTAATTGGGATCAGTTAGATATACCGGAAGAATTATTAAGAAGTATTCATGCATATGGGTTCGAAACACCTTCACCGATTCAAAAGCGTGCGATCCTCCCTATCATCAAGGGCAAGGACATCATCGCGCAAGCTCAATCTGGCACTGGCAAAACGGCCACTTTTTCTATTGGTGCGCTGTCTCGCGTAAACTTGAAAGAGAATGCCACTCAAATTTTGATGCTTGCTCCTACCAGAGAGCTCGCCAGTCAAATCTTAAAAGTAGTTATTGGGTTAAGTCGTCAAATGACTGCGCTAAAGACTCAATTGATCGTGGGTGGTAACACCATCGACGAAGATGTTGCCTCGTTAAGAAAAAACACTCCTCATATTGTAGTGGGGTGCCCTGGTCGCGTGTATGACATGATCAAGCGCTCTCACATCTCAGTGAAGGCACTCAAGTTGGTAGTGGTCGATGAGGCCGACGAAATGTTATCCGAAGGGTTCAAAGAGCAGATCTACAAGATTTTCCAGTATTTCTCGCGCGATATTCAGGTCGCCTTATTTAGTGCTACATTCCACCAAGAGTTCTATGAAATCAGCGACAAGTTTATGCGCAACCCTATAAATATCAAGGTAAAAGCAGAGAGTCTAACATTAGAAGGTATCTCGCAGTTCTTTGTTGCACTCGAAGACGACAAGCAGAAGTATGACACGCTAAAAGACTTGTTCTCTGCGCTTACTGTTTCGCAGTGCATCATTTATTGCAACAGTGTGAGCCGAGTAAAAGAATTGTGTGAGGCAATGATCGACGACGGGTTTCCTGTTTGCTGCATCCATAGCGACATGGATATGGAGTCGCGCAAGAAGACCTTTGACGATTTTGTCTTGGGAGCTCACAGAGTGCTGATTTCATCCAACCTAACTGCTCGTGGAATTGATGTGCAGCAGGTTAGTGTGGTAATCAACTTTGATCTGCCTAAAGACGTACACTGTTACTTGCACCGTATTGGGCGCAGCGGTCGTTGGGGAAGAAAGGGGGTGGGAGTCAACTTTATCACCAAACGCGATATCCCCAAGATTAAGGAAATTGAAGAGTATTACCATTCCGAGATTCAAGAGCTGCCCTCTGATCTAAGCAAGATAATAAGATAGAGTGGTGGGGAATTAGTTTGTTTGTAGAATTTATTTTCTTTAGGAGAAGGGGTCGCGGGGTGTGTCCTTTAGGCGTTTTTATTGGGGGCATAGAATTCAAATACTTATTTTGTTGGGCTTTCTGGGCCTCTTGGCCCCATTTTTCCTAGATTTGTTTGCTAAAATGAATGCAGTCTTGTTATGGTTGCACCCATTTTCGATAATATGGTAATCGACTGATGCCGCTTTCCCCCCTGTAATAGCGCTCGCTAACCTTGCATTGCCCCACGATTGCGCTGTTTGATTAGGTCTGGACCCAGAAGAGTAATAAGCACCTTCCCCTTTTCGCACAATTTGTTTTAGCGCACTGATGGAACACCCTGTTTTAAGAGACAATTCTTTGTTGGGTGTTATATTCTCTACACGATAAATCCTACGAGCATTGGAAATATGATTGGAGGGTTTACTTGTAAACGATTTAACACGTTTGCGAGTGAAATATACCCCTTTTTTGTACATTCTTTTAGATTTTCGCAGCGCGTTTACTTGACGTTTTTTATCTGCGTTGGTCAACGTTTTTGGGACATACTTGATAGGTACTTTCATATGATGCAATTATTATATATAGATAAACATATTATGTGGAATAAGATAATAAACAAAAAACAATATAAAGATTAACAAACAATATCATGTTGAGAAGATCATTTTCAAATTTAAACAGTAGTGCAAAATTATTATGCACCGATTGCAGATTATACGATAGAAAAACAGGTCTGTGCAAAATAAACGAGTTGCATGTATTTAAAAACAGAAGCAATGAAGACATCTGTGGCGAAAATGGGAAGAAATATCATGCGCTAGACAAGCAAAATTTGATTAAATCGGAAGAGTATTTTAAATATAGCGCAATATTTTATGGGTATACAATTGCGTCATCACCATTTGCATTTGTCTACGACTTTCGTATTTTTTGGTCAACCTACGTTTCGTGGGTCGTTGGATGGTCTTTTGAACTATTGTCGAGAGAACGTGAAAAAAAATATCTAGAAGACAATGATATCCGCTATTAAAGAGAAGATATTCTCGACGGTTTAAAGAGAAGATATTCTCGACGGTTTAAAGAGAAGATATTCTCGACGGTTTAAAGAGAAGATATTCT
>Ga0114958_10003450_pt1 | contig 11289 bp, 12 predicted proteins | sample C_130208_EF_Meta_FD_89577 | JGI IMG/M metagenome (GOLD analysis project Ga0114958, IMG submission 89577) | Freshwater microbial communities from Lake Croche, Canada to study carbon cycling - C_130208_EF_MetaG | ecosystem: Environmental > Aquatic > Freshwater > Lake | place: Lake Croche, Canada... | reverse complement strand
CTGCGATCCGTGGGGCCGCGTTCGATCCACCCCGCGACCTCGCCCAGGTGATCCGAACGGGGGCCTGATCAAGAGTCTCTATGTGGCCGACGGTTCGCTGTTTCCTACGGCGCTCGGCGTGAACCCGATGGTCACGATCCTGGCGGTCGCGAAGCGCGTCTCGCGGGCGATCATCGCCGACACACGCGCGTAACCGCCTAAAAAAGGGGCTGGAGCGGGAGACGAGGCTCGAACTCGCGACATCTTGCTTGGAAGGCAAGTGCTCTACCAACTGAGCTACTCCCGCGCGAAGCACACCATAGCAAGGAGGCGGCTCGGCTGACTACACCGACAGTTGGGCACTCTGGGCGTACTCGGGCGTGGTGCCGCGCCGATCAGCCGCCCCGATCAGCCGCCCCTCAACCCTGCGCAGGGCGGCGGCACAGGTTACGGGGTGGTGAGATTACGCCTCGGTAACCGACGCAAGTGGCTTGGCCCGACGCAGGGCACGCAGGCGATTTATGCGATCAACCAGGGGTGGATGGGTTGCGAGGAATCCCGCCGAACGCTGCTCGAAGTGTTTCACCGGGTTGATGATGTACATGTGCGCCGTGGCCTTGGTTGCAACCTCGAGGACCTCCTTATCGCCAGCCAACTTTGCGAGCGCGCGCTCGAGCCCAGCGGGGTTGCGCGTTAACTCAACACTTGACGCATCGGCGAGGTATTCACGCTGCCGCGAGACCGCAAGCTGCACCAGCCGCGCCGCGATCGGTGCGAGGATCGCCAGAACGATCGTCAGGATCATGAAAATCGCTTGGAGGCCGTTCCCTCCTTGACGATCGTCGTCACGCCGACGGCCCCCGCCCCAGAAGGCCCAGCGGATCACCAGGTCGCTGAGGAGTGCGAGTGAACCGACGAGTGCGGCAACTAGGAGTCCATACCGAATATCAAAGTTGCGCACATGGGAGAGTTCATGGCCAAGGACGCCGCTCATCTCTTCCCGATCAAGTTTCTGCATGAGCCCAACCGTTACCGCCACACTGGCATGCTCCGGGTCACGCCCCGTGGCGAACGCATTGAGCGCCGAATCATCAATGACGTAGAGCTTGGGCTTGGGCAGGTTTGCGGCCAGGCAGAGCTCATCGATGATGTTGTCGAATTGTCGCTCTTCATCTCCTGCCGTTGGATCAAGCTCTTTCGCGCCAGCAGCGGCAAGAACCGCGCGGTCACCGCCAAAGTAGGCCCCGACGGTAAGCAGGAATCCGATCACAAATGCCCCAAGGGCAAAGGGGATTCCGCCGTCAACGGTGCCACTCAAGGCGATCCCGGCGCTTGCCCCGAAGGCGGCAAGGATCCCCACCACTAGCACGACAAGGAGGAGCGACTTGCGTCGATTCTCCGCCGCGAGATCGTAGAAGGTTGCCACTGCGTCGACCCGTGCCGACTAGGAGAGGTTGACCTTCGGAACGGCCTCCTCGGCATCGGGGGCGTCGAAGAACTCGCTGGCGGCGAAGCCGAACGCGCGAGCAAAGAGCACTCCCGGGAAGGTCTGGATGGAGTTGTTGTAGGCGAGAACCGTGGCGTTGTAGTGCTGACGGCTGAAGCCGATCTGGTTCTCGGTCGACGTGAGCTGCTCCTGCAGCTGAATCACGTTCTCATTCGACTTAAGCGTTGGGTAGGCCTCGACGTTGGCGAAGAGGGTGCGCAGCGAGCCGGTCAACATATTGTCGGCCTTCGCCTGCCCTGCTGTGTCGCCACTTGCACCTGCGCTTACCGCGGCGGCGCGCGCCTTCGTGACGTTCTCGAGCACGCCCTTCTCGAAGCCCATCTGCCCCTTGACTGCATCAACAAGATTTGGAATCAGGTCATAGCGGCGCTTGAGCTGTACTTGGATTTGACCGAGCGCCTCTTTCACGCGGTTTCGACCGGAGACAAGTCCGTTGTAGGAGGAGGCGACCACCAGGCCGACAACCACAAGGGCTACGACGAAAACGATCAGTGGGTCCATTGCTCACTCCTTCACTTCGCGTGTGGCGGCATGTGTCGCCTGGGATCAGTATACGACCACTCCCCGCACGAACTCCGGGCTGTTTGACGACCCCCCGGGGGGTAGGCGTAGGCTGCCAAGAGCAACTGGGTTGAGCCCTCTGAGGGCTCCCCTGGTGTGGGTGCAGCCCGGCTTCCTGGGCCCCCACGTGAAAGGCATTGAACGATGAACGTTCTGTTGGTCGGTACTGGCACGGTCGGCGAGGCGATCGCCCATCTCATCAAGGGGAAGAAGTGGCTCGGCACCCTCACCCTGGCGGACTACTCTCTCGACCGCGCGCGCACGGTCGCCGACGCGGTTGGCGCTGGCTACAAGGTTGCGCAAGTTGACGCGGGGAACGCCGCGCAGCTGAAAGAGCTCATCGCGAGCTCCAAGGCGGATCTCGTACTCAATGCGGTCGATCCGCGCTTCGTTCCAGCAGTGTTCGACGCCGCCCTCGAAGCTGGCGTGCACTACATCGATATGGCCACGAGCCTCTCAGTCCCTGACATTCAGAACCCGTACACCGTTCCGGGGCTCATGCTCGGCTCCTACCAAGAGGAGCGCAAGAAGCTGTGGGAAGACCGCGGCAAGTTGGCCCTCATCGGCATGGGGATGGACCCAGGCCTCTCCAACATCTTCGCCGCCTACGCCAAGAAGTGGACCTTTGACGACATCTCTGCCGTGCACGTGCGCGACGGTGGCGACCTGCGCATCGAAGGCTATCCATTTGCGACCGTCTTCAGCCTCTGGACGGTGATCGAGGAGTGCTTGAACCCACCGATCGTCTGGCGCAACGGCAAGATCGAGGTGCGCGAGCCGTTCAGCGAGCCGGAGGACTTCGTCTTCCCTGAAGGGGTTGGCCCAGTGATGTGCGTGAACGTCGAGCATGAAGAGATCGTGCAGCTGCCACGCAGCATGAAGGCCGACGTGATCACCTTTAAGTACGCGCTCGGCGCCGACTTCATTGAGACGCTGCAGCTGCTGCACCGACTCGGACTCGACGGAAAGAATCCAATCAACGTGAAGGGCGTCCAGGTCGCACCGCGCGACGTGATCGGCGCTCTCTCCCCTGACCCATCAACGCTTGGCAAGAGCATGGTCGGTCGCGCGATCGTTGGCACGCTGGTCAGCGGCACCAAAGATGGTCGCCCGCGCGAGACGTTCCACTACCAGGTGTGCGATGCGGCGGAGACGATGGGTCGCTACAACCTACAGCCCGTTGCCTGGCAGACGGGCGTGATGCCCGTCATGGCGATGGAGCTCATCGCCGAACGCGTCTGGGGTGGCGCCGGGGTGAAATCGCCCGACATGATGGATCCAGATCCATTCCTCGACATCTGCGAGGACTACGACGTAACGGTAAAGCTCGAGCACCGCTTGCCTGGTCGTTCGATCTTGCCAGCGACCGAGCAGCCACCGGTCGGCGCAAAATCAGTCACGGTCAAGGGTTCGTCAAGCCCAGCCGATACGGCCTACTCCGCGGCGGCAACCGCAGCGCTCTCCGCACCTGTGTCGTACCCCGAGACCGATGCCGAGCGACAGGGGCGCAGCGGGCGCTAGCTCCCGCCGAGGCCGAGCAGTCGTTCGAGGAGCGGAATCGGTGGCGTGCCGTGCGAAAGCACCGCGCGCAGGTGCGTCGGTCGCGAGAATCCTGGGGTCGCTACCCGGTTTCCAGGCAGGTCAGCGCCGTCGACATGGGCAACGGGCCCCCCAGCGGCGCGACGCGCGCGATCCTCAATCTCCCAGCACCCCATGGAGCCGACGAAGTAGGTCGGTAGCTGCGTCGAGGTGAGGCGCGCGCGGAGATACTTCGCCTTCGCCTCCGCCTCCTCTTGCCAGCTCTGACCAACCATCAGGTGGAGCGCCCAGGCCCCATCTCGGTCATCAGCATGAATCCCTGCATCGAGGAGCGCGTTGGCAATACAGCGCAGGTAGAACTTCCAGTGCACGAGCTCCAGCGCCAGATCGCCATCACCGAAACCCTCGTCGAGCATCACCTGCGTCACGTAGACCGCCCACCCTTCGGCGAAGACGCCCGAGCCGAACGCGGCACGAAGTGGACGTGGCGTCTGGTTCGCCGCCGCCAATTGTAGATAGTGACCTGGGATCGCCTCATGAATGGCGAGGAGCGCCAACATACGGTTGTTGTCTTCACGCATCTTCGATTCAATCTGTTCTGGGGTCGCGCCGTCAGGGGCAGGCGTGACGTAGAAGAAGCTCTTCTCACCGCGATCGAGCGGGCCCGGTGCGTCAAGGAATGCACCCGCATATGCGCGCAAGAAGAGCGGCGTCCACATGATCTCGAGTGGCTCCTTCGGCAGGTCCACGAGACCCGTTTTTCGGATGAATGCCTCGCATCGTGCCGTCTCCGCGCGGGACCGATCGAGCATCTCTTCTGGCGCACAGTGATCGCCGCCAATCGCATGCAGAACCTCGGCAACGAGAGCGGAACGATCGCCGCTGAGCGCTGCGGTCGCGCGTTCGCCGAGCCACTCCGGCGCAAGGCGTTGGGCAATCGAGATCATGCGCGCTCGTACCGCGGCAAACTCCTGTTCGCCCTTGGCGGCAATCGCAGCGCGGTCGTGTGATCCGAAGAGGGTGTGGCGCAAGGCACGGTCGTAGAGCACTGCGCCAAAGCGCCCCTCGCCAGAACTCGTTGGCAGCACCTCGCGCTGGAGGCGCTCAATGAACCGAGTTGTGGCGGCGATGGCCGCATCGGCTGGGGCACGGAGTGTGTCGCCGTAGGTTGCCACCGCTAGCTCGGCGAGTTCAGCAATGCCGGGCGCCTGTGCGATCGCCGTTTCGGTGTGCAGTCGACTGACGGGCCGCGCTGGCAGCGTTACGGTGCCGGTCGGCGGGAGTTCTCCCCCGCGGCGCGGTGCGCCATCGTCGGCGGGCACGCGGAGTTCAGCGAGGCCGGTGAGGTCCGTGATCGCACCGTCGAGGAGGGCGGGCACCTGCGCCAACCGACTCGCCAGATCGCTGGCGCGACGCTCCCGCGTGCCGAAGCCACGGGCGATGAGTGGAAAGAGCCCACCCCCAATCACGGAGACGGTATGCAGGGCATCCCAGGCTTCGGGTTGCACCTCTTGCAGCTCGAACCGAATCGCGCGAATCGTGCCGAGGGCCAGGTCGCGATCGCAGAGATCGTCGGGGCTAAGGCTCGCCGTTGGGATGGCAACGAGGCGTCCCTCTTCTCGGTCGCACCAGCCCAACCGCGCCGCGCGACCGGCGGGGCCGCGCTCGCCCCATGACCCGTCGTGATCATGGATCCCCATCCCCGTTGCGGCAACGGGGTGGAGCGCCGCGAAGCGGGTAAGGAGGCCGGCGGCGTCAAGGGCATCAATCATGGTCGGCAGGGTACCATCAGCGCATGGGTGCACAAGACACAACCGACGCCTTCTTTGAGCTGCTGAATGCCGACGACCGCGCCGGCGCCCTCAAGCTCATGGATGAGCGCGTCGAGATGCGTGTACACGTCGCCGAGAGTGTTCAGCTACTCAAGGGCCATGAGCGAGTTGGCGGTTGGTTCCTGCGCGCCGACAAGGGGCTGCGCATGATTCCAGGCGAAGTCAAGGACACTGGCCATCAGGTGGAGTGCGACATTCTCGTCGTGCGACCCGGATCAAAGAGCAGCAAGATCGACGCAACCTTCAAGGTCGAAGCGGGCAAGATCACCGCAATCAACTTCTCGCCGCGCGACCGCTAGCACCGCGCCCGCTACGGGCTTGGCGAGGTCACCACATCGGGGATCACCTGCGGGATGATCAACTCCTGACCAACGAAAATCGTGAGCTTCTTGCGATCTATCGCGGGATTTGCACTCAAGATCACATCGATGCTGACCTGGTAGATCCCGGCAATCTTGCTCAGGGAGTCGCCCGACTTCACGCGGTAGGTCACCGATTCTGGAGTTGGCGTCGGCGTTGGCGTTGGGCTGGCCTCCGACGTTGGTGAGGCGCTCGGCGATGGTGTTGCCGTCACTCCGGCGATGAAGCCGTTCACCCCCTTCAAGATCGTCGGGAGCGAGAAGAGCACGACTGCGGCGAGCACGAGCGACGCCGCGGCGCCTCGAGTTCCCCCTGGAATCTTGGGGAGCCGGAGTGCGGCGCGAGGGGCCTCATCATCCATGGAGCGACGCTTGTGGAGCGGCACCAGGCGCGCGCGTTCCTCTTCGGCTGGACTGAGCTCGTACTCCTGCTCTCCAGGTGTTGGTGCAGCGGACCAGATACTTCCCTCGGGCAGATCGTCATACGCGACATCAATCTCATCGATGCCAAGGGTTGCGGCCGCCAGATCTACTGGGGCGCTCGCTGCGGGGGTGCCGAATGGGAGCGGCTGGGGTGCCGGCGCATCGATGGTTTGCGCCGCTTCTCGTGACGCCCACGCGAGAAAGATTGGGCAGGAGGTAAATGTTGGCGTGAGGCACGTCTCACCCTGTCGCTGCAGGTTGATCGGCTCAGCGGGACGCGTCGCGAAACAGGAGTGCGCCGCACTCGGCTGCGACGATCGCTTCGAGGAGTCGGCCCCCGTCGCAATAAAGGGACATACGTTGGCGCTCATGACGCAGATCCTAGCCCCTCGCGCCACATCGTCTCCATACGATCAGCAAGGGATTCGCTCCATTCCGCAGCGAAGCTCAACTCCTCCCGGCTCCCAGCTGCTGGTGTCGGACGATCCGTCCACGGAGAGGTGTCCTCGAGCGCGATGACCTCAACGCTGGGTAGGCCGAACCTGCGGTTGTGGAATCGGAAAATGACTGGCACGACGGGCACCCCCGTGCGCATGGCGATAATCGCGGCGCCTGGGCGGAACTCGGCGAAGCGATCAACAGGCCCGCCGGTTCCCCCTTCGGGCATCACGCCGTAGTGAGCACCGGCGGCGAAGACCGCGCTCGCCGCATTCAGATGCGTCTCAATGCCGCTCGTGCCGCGCCAAACGGGAAGGAGGCCACCGAGCCGTCGCAGCAGCCCCGCACGGATGCGACCACGACCAACGATGAAGGGTCCGAGGCCGAGCCACCAGATCCGTGGCGCCGCGGGGGCGGCAATTCCGAGTGCGAATGCTTCGTAGTAGCGACGGTGCGGCGCACCAACGAGGATGCGCGGCCCCGATGTCGCCAATCGGTCTAGGCCGATCCCACGCACGCGCATGCCCAAGGCACCAAGCACCAGGCGCAGCGTGAGCCGTAGGGCTCGGTAGGAGAGGGTCGCCTCAGCCCACGGCTGGCGCCCGAGCCACGCGACACCCTCGCCCTCTGCGGGCGGGATCAAGGCATCTCGGCTGTACGAGCCGTACGCCCGAACCTTTCGCTCACTCATATCGTGAAACCCTACACGCTCACACCCCCCACCACGAGAGGCTGCCGCACGCCGCACAGTCCGCTACCGTAGGGAGGGGCGGCCAGCCTGGCCGCGCAGCAGAGAGGGGCACCTATGGAGTCCGCAACGCTCGTACTCGTCTTCATTCATTTACTCGGTATGGCTGCAATCGTGGGCGGCTACTTCGCCGGACTATCGAACTCCCCAAAGCGACTTTCGGCTGGAATCACGCACGGGACACTGCTCCAGTTCGTAACGGGCATCCTCCTTCTTGGGATCGCCGAGATGGGGGCCGACCCGGTCAACCATACGAAGTACGGGATCAAGATTGCCGTCACGGCTGTGATCTTGCTGCTGGCGTGGCCACGTCGAAAGGACGTCTCCATTGCTGCGAACACGTATCACGCAATCGGCATACTTGCGCTGCTCAACGTGGCGGTTGCCGTATTCGTTAAGTAGAGAGGAGAGCAACATGCGAAACCTATTCACCGAGTTCACACCAGTCACCGTCCATGCGCACTGCGATGTGCCGTGTGGCATCTATGACCCATCGGGGGCGGTCGTAGCCGCCAAGACGGTCGCGCGCATGGTCGAACTGATCGGGCAGATTGAGGTAACCGATGCCGCCACGCGCAATAAGCTCGTGCGTTGCATCACGACGAAAGAGGAGCACGCCGAAAAGGTGAAGCATGAGGTTCAGGTGATCTGGTCCGACTACTTCAAGCCAGAGCACTTGGCGAAGTTCCCAGAGCTGCACGACCAGGTCTGGAAGCTGTTGAAGTTGGCATCGAAGAACAAGCAGAACGTTGACCCAGCTGCAGCGGCAGAACTTGTTGCCGCGACCGAGGCGTTCGCTGCGACCTTCGTCGCGTCAAAGGCGTAACGCACCGCTGTGACGAAACGGCCCAGACGGATCTGGGTCGCCGATGTTGCTGAACGCTCAATGGAGCCGGCCCTCCTTCCGGGGGACCGGCTCCTTGTGCTTCCTGCAGGCCCCGATGGCCTCCCAGGCCTCCGTGGCGCACCCCCGATCGGCAGCGTGGTCATCGTTGCGCGCGACGGTCGCCTCGACATTAAGCGTGTGGCTCCCCCACCTCCAGGTGTATCGGGACTCTGGCTCCTCGGGGATAACGCCGCCCTCTCGCGTGACTCGCGTCAGGACGGCGCACTGCCATCCAGCGCACTCCGTGGCAGGGTGATCTTTCGCATCGGGCCGCGCGGCCGCCGTGGAAGGATCGCCGCATTGCGTTGAGCGGATGAGCTAGAGCTGCGCGTGGAGCTCCGCAAGCAGATCGAGTGATGCGGTCTCCGTAGGATCCATGTGCTGCACCATCAGTCGACTCGCCCCAGCGTCGCAAAATGCGCGCATCTGCACCAACGCCTGGTCGGGAGTGCCGACCAGCCATCGTGCGCGACGTGGTGCGAGGTACTCCTCCGGATCCCCAGCCGCCCCAACGCGCGACATGAAGCCGCGCAGCTTCTCGAGATACTCCGCCTCCGTTCGACCGATCATCATGCCCGTCATCGCGGAGCGCGCAAGGCTCTCGGGCGCCCGCCCAGCCGCGGCACACGTTGCGTCGAGCTGCGCGAACTTCTCGCGGGCGGTCGCAGGGGTCGCTGAGGTGAGGTTGAATTCATCCGAGTGCTTCGCTGCGATGCGCATGCCGCGCGGCGAGCCTTCACCGCCGGTGATGATCCACGGAACGGGTGCTGGCTTCGGGCGGAAGAGGGCGTCGCTCACGCTGTAATGCTTGCCGCTGAACGACCAGCCGTCTGAGCCTGCCCAGAGTCCTCGAACGATCTCAAGCTGCTCTTCGAGCATCTCTGCACGCGTCGCCATTTCGGGGAAGGGGAAGCCGTAGCGGCGATGCTCCGACTCGTGCCAGCCGGTGCCGAGGCCGGCGTGAATCCGCCGCCCCGCCATCTCTTGCACCGTTGCAACTACCTTGGCGAACTCCCCCGGGGCTCGGAAGGTAACCGGGCTAACCAGCGTGCCGAGGGTGATGGATTTCGTTTCACGAGCGATCCCCGCTAACACGCTCCAGGCGTCGGTGGTCGCCTGGTCGTCGGAGCCTGGGAACGATTCGTAATGGTCGGTGCGGAAGAAGCCACTGATGCCAACCGCCTCAGCTCGCCGAGCGGCAGCGAGCTGCTGCTCGTACGACAGGTTCATCTGCCCCTCAATGACCACGGCAATCTGCATAGGGGAACCCTACCGCTCAGCAGGCATCTGCGGCGCAGGGTAAGGTAGTTGCAACGCGAAGTATCGTCGGAGACCCGACGGCGCGATATGGAGGTTCACCGAATGGCCACAACCAAGTCTCGCCGCCCCGTTGCGGCGAAGAAGCGCACCGCCGCACCGGCAGCACCTGCACCTGCTGGGGCAGACCTGTCGAAGCGCGCAAAGCAGGGAATTATCGTCGCGATCATGCTCGCCCTCTTCTTGGGCGCGCTCGACCAGACGATCGTTGGTACCGCCCTACCGAAGATCATCACCGATTTGAGTGGTGCAAATCTCTACACCTGGGTCGTAACCATCTATCTGCTTGCGAGCACCGTGACGGTGCCGATCTACGGGAAGCTCTCCGACATGTACGGCCGCAAGCCGCTCCTCCTCACCGGAGTGAGCCTCTTCCTGATCGGTTCTGTGCTCGCGGGACTCTCGCAGAACATTGAGCAGCTGATCATCTTCCGCGGCATCCAGGGGCTCGGCGCCGGTGCGCTCTTCCCCATTGCCCTTGCAACCATTGGCGACCTCTACTCCGCAAAGGAGCGCGGTCGCTATCAGGGGCTCTTCGGCGCCGTCTTCGGACTCGCAAGCCTCGTTGGCCCAGCCCTCGGCGGCTGGCTCACCGACACCTTTAGCTGGCACCTGATCTTCTACGTCAACCTGCCGATCGGCCTGATCAGCATTGCCATCATCCTGCTTGAGCTGCCAACGATTAAGGGGCGCGCAAACCAGAAGATCGACTTCTTGGGTGCGCTCGTCTTTGCCGCTGGCATCATTCCGGTGCTCATTGGCCTCACCAACGTGCAGTCGAACGCGTTTGCAACGCCAGAGGTTGCAGGACTCATCTCGCTCGGGCTCGCACTCCTTGGCCTCTTCCTCTTCATCGAGGCGAAGGTCGAAGAGCCGATCATTCCGCTCGAACTCTTCCGCAACCGAACCTTTGCGGCCGCCGCTGCGGCCTCGTTCTTCGCCTCGTTCGGATTCTTCGCCTCAATCATCTTCTTGCCGCGCTACTTCCAGACGGTACTTGGCGAGACGGCGACGAATTCGGGCTACGCGACGCTCCCGCTCTTGCTGGGTGTGATCATTAGCTCGGTCGCCGCGGGGCAACTCGTAGCACGTCGTGGGCGGTACAAGTCCTTGATTCTCGGCGCCATCTTGCTCGTCGCCGCGGCATCGCTGCTCTTGACGAACATCAAGGCGGATACCGATCCATGGATCTTGCGTGGCTGGATGTTCCTCGCCGGTCTCGGCGTTGGGCCAACCCTCTCGGTCTTCACCATCGTGGTGCAGAACGCGGTGCCGTTCAAGTTCCTTGGCGCAGCAACGTCAAACCTCACCTTCTTCCGCCAGGTTGGTGGTTCGGTGGGCTTGGCGCTCGTTGGCTCGTACTTTGGTGGGCAGCTTGTGACCACCATCCCAACCGAGCTGGCGAAGGCTGCTCCAGTGGGAACCTTTGATCCGTTCTTCGCGGCGATTGGCGGCAACCTTTCGCAGTTGACCAATGTGGGCGGGAAGTTCGATCAGGCGCTCATCAGCCTGATCCCCGTGCAGTACCTGGACGCCTTCTTCAACGCGATCAAGGCGGGCATTGCCGACGCGATCGGTTCAATCTTCTGGCTCTCCGTCGTGGCGAGCCTGGTGGCATTCGTTGCCGCCACCCTGATCGAAGAGATCCCGCTCCGTGGCGGAGCGAAGGGCGCACCAGCCGAAATGTAAGTGACTCCGGG
>Ga0114958_10003449_pt1 | contig 11291 bp, 9 predicted proteins | sample C_130208_EF_Meta_FD_89577 | JGI IMG/M metagenome (GOLD analysis project Ga0114958, IMG submission 89577) | Freshwater microbial communities from Lake Croche, Canada to study carbon cycling - C_130208_EF_MetaG | ecosystem: Environmental > Aquatic > Freshwater > Lake | place: Lake Croche, Canada... | reverse complement strand
ACTTTCTGCTAATTCAGAGAGTCCTATATAATGTTGGTTGGCTAAAATTTCCGTTGGCGCCATCAAACAAGATTGAAATCCGTTATCCAAAGCCAAAAGCATACTCATAAAAGCAACAATGGTTTTCCCGGAACCTACATCGCCTTGCAACAAACGATTCATTTGAGCGGGATTTCCCATGTCATTCCTGATTTCTTTCAGCACCCGTTTTTGGGCATTCGTTAATTCAAAAGGCAAATGATTGTTGAAGAAATCGGTGAAATTATCGCCGACAATCCCAAAAGGGTGTCCCTTTATTTTTTGTTTGTGCAGCAGGTTTTTGGTAATTAGTTGTAATTGTATAAAAAACAGTTCCTCAAATTTGAGTCGGAATTGGGCTTTCGCTAAAGTCTCCGCACTTTTTGGGAAATGGATATTAAATAAAGCTGTTTTTTTTGGAATCAATTTTAATTCGGCTATCAAATATAGCGGCAAGGTTTCTCCAAATAAGCCTTGCGTTTCCAGGAACAATTGCTGCATTAGTTTATTGATCACTCGGTTTGTAATGCCGCGGTTGGTCAATGTTTCTGTTGAAGGATAAACGGGTTGCATCGCCGACCGCAGACTTTGTTCGTGTTCAGCCAAGAGTTCAATTTCAGGATGCGCCATATTAAAAACGGAGTTGAAGGCGGTACATTTTCCGAAAATCACTATTGGAACATTCAATTGTAAGCTTTCTCGAACCCATTTTTGTCCTTGAAACCATACCAATTCCATTTGCCCTGTATCATCTACAAAAGTAGCCACCAATCGTTTTCGTCCTTTGGCAAATTCTACCGTTTTGATGTTTATAATTTTTCCTACGAGCTGTACTTCGGCTGCATTAACTTGTAGTTCGTTAATTTTATAATAGCGGGTTCGGTCAATATAACGGTTGGGATAGAAGTTAATTAAATCCTGGTATTTGTGTATGCCCAACTCTTTTCGTAGTAGTTCCCCCCGATTAGGACCTACGCCTTTCAGGTATTCTATGGGAGTTTGAAGAAGGTTGTTTTGCATTTGGCGAAGATAGTTGTTAATTGGGAAATTTGGAAACGGGATTTAGAAGTTGACTTTAGTTTTAATGTAGGCGTCTGATTTAAGTTGACCACAAAAGTCAATTTATAAGAAGGAGAAGTATAAACAAATTAGAAAACATTGCGTATTTTGGGAGGACTTTAATAAAGAGATCAAGGCTATTTTTGATTCGGATCAATTAATAGAAATCGGTCAATATTTATAAGGGTTTGGCAGTATTGAATTTTAAAAAAAAAGGGAGGTCGATTAAAAGGAATAACTGTTTTAAAGCGAAATTATAGTTTGTAAAAACCTAGAAATGCTTTTTTAATAGTTCCGCTAGGGGTACCACAACCCGTACTTTGGTAGTTAGTATCCCGTAAGTATCCCCTAAGTATCCTCTAAGTAAGTACGGGTTATTTTATATAGTTTACAGTTTTTTTACAGCGAATTTTATGGCAATTCAACGATAACTTCATTTTTTCGATTAAAAACTTCATAAGGTGCATTATAACCAAAAAAATAAAATCGATTGGAATATTTTATACCTTCAGCATCTAGAGCCGCTTTTAAATTCTGTTTGTACTTTTCTATTTTAGCATCATTAGCCCAACCGCTAAAACTTATCGCAGCAACGGTTTTTGCAGGTTCTTCCTTAAATTCTATACCGGATTGTTTTGGCTTCGGAAGCATTTCCTTATTCAATTTTCGAGGAACCATAAACATCATAGTCATGGAATCCTCTAATGACATCGAGACGGGAGACGTCATAGCTATTTTTTCATTCTTTTCATTATTTCCAAAAATATATCCCGCCAGAATCGAGAAGCCTTTACTTGAGGAATTTTTATATCCTTTTGTGGATAGTTTGACTGAGGTAAATAAAGTAGCTTCATAACTTCTTATTTCAAATTGCTTGTATTTTTTTTTGATGACATAAGGGTATGTTTCAATATTTCTTTGCGCATTTATAAAATAAAGTTGCAAAAATGCAAACGCTACTAGGATTACTACAATTACTATTGTTACTGTTTTCATTTTTTTTATTTTAGTATTTAGATATTTTAATTTGTAATGACCGCCAACTTGTAAATACTTTTGACTAAATAACACAAAGTCAAGCTTTTTTGAGTCGATTTGTGTGATAAACGTCATACTTTATTCCAATTCAAATATATCAATAATTCATATAATCTTATGTCAAAACCCAAATTACTATTTTTCACTGGTGCAGGAATATCTGCTGAAAGTGGACTTGAAACTTTTAGAAATTCCAAAAATGGATTATGGAATAATTTTAAAATTAAAGAAGCTATGACCTGTGCTGTATGTGTTGTGGTTGGCACTTCATTAGAAGTTTATCCAGCAAATTCTCTTCCTGATTATGTTCCATTTGGAAGCCAGATGATTGTTATTGACCCGATGATTAATAAAATGGATTTAGAGGAAAAGCGTGACATTCTGTTTATCAATAAAAAAGCTGTTGAAGGGATGCAAATGGTATATGATTCCTTTAGTAACTTGTGATAAATGGATTGTAATAACTAACACACTAATACCGAGATAAAAAGGAATTTGTACTTATAAATGAAATTGGTAATATCAGTTAGCTGACGTTCAAAAAACTGATTTTTTGTCGAGACCCTCACATAAATTGCTAATTTTACTATTTGAATTGAATTAATTCGATTACAAACATAACTAAAAAAAAATATGGTTCATCTCGCTTTACTTCGTGGTATCAACGTTTCTGGTCACAATATGATAAAAATGGACCTATTAAAAAAGGCATTGGAGTCGATTGGTTTTGAAAATGTTGAAACTTATGTTCAATCGGGAAATGTTTTTGTTAGTTCATCCGAGGAAAGTTCTGCAAAAGTAGGTTTCCAAATTAAACAGGAAATCTTTAAAACTTTTGGTCATGATGTTCCAGTAATTGTATTGTCTGCTGCCGATTTAGAAGCTTGCTTTGCCAATAATCCTTTTTTGAAAGAGAAGGAGCTGGATACTAAAAAATTATATGTAGCCTTTGTGTCCAAAGAGTTGCGAAGCGACAGCATCAATGATTTAAAAATTAGTCAGTTCAAGCCCGATGAAGCCATTATCGATGGCAATCGGATCTTTATAAAATATGCGGTAGGTGCCGGGAAAACGCGCTTGGATCAAAAATATATCGAGAAAAAATTGAATTTAACGGCTACTATTAGGAATTGGAATACCGTAACACAACTACTCAAAATGTTTGAAGATAAATAAGGAATGTTAGTCTAAGTACTTAACAATAAACCTGAATTAATTCTAATTTCAAGATGAAATACCTTTTCCTTTTTCTTTCCACATTTTCTTTTGCTCAAAAATCACCATCGGTTGATTTTAAAACCATTCATGCCGCTATTGAAATAAATCCGATTAAACGAAATGTAATTGGGAAAGCGAACTATACTTTTGAACTAAATAAAGCGACGGATACGGTTCGAATTGATGCACAGAAAATGGTTTTTACCAATGTAAAAATTAATAATAAAGCAGTCGTTTTTAAAGCGAACAATAAACAATTATTACTCTTTGAGGGTTTTGATTTGGGATCCAATACTTTGACATTTGAATATGAAGCCTTCCCGACCCAAACCTTATATTTTGTGAATTGGGATTTTTCAAAAATAACGCATACTCCCGAGCAAGTCGAAGGTCAAATTTGGACCCAGGGACAAGGGAAATATACGAGTAACTGGTTGCCTAGTTTTGATGATGTGAATGAGAAAGTAATTTTTAGTTTGGACATCCGTTTTGAAAAAAGTTTCACTGTGCTATCTAATGGGAATTTAATCGACAAAATTGCCGATGGAGATTCTATTACCTGGAAATATGAAATGAATAAACCCATGAGCAGCTATCTTTTGATGCTGGCCATTGGCCATTTTGAGAATCAGAAACAAGTCGCTGCATCAGGAATTCCCCTTGAATTTTATTATGAAAAAGGAGATGCCGATAAGGTAGAACCTACTTATCGGGATAGCCGAAGAATCGTTGATTTCTTGGAGAGGGAAATAGGTGTACCCTATCCATGGGAAATCTACCGTCAGATTCCGGTTCGTGATTTTCTCTATGCAGGTATGGAGAATACCTCTTCAACTCTTTTTAGTCGCGATTTTGTAGTTGACAGCATCGGTTATAACGACAGGAATTATCTTAATATCAATGCTCATGAACTCGCGCATCAGTGGTTTGGGGATTTAGTTACCGCAAAATCAGGTAAAGACCATTGGCTTCAGGAAGGTTTCGCCACCTATTATGCGCTCTTGGCAGAGAAGGAAGTTTTTGGGGAGGATTATTTTTATAATAAATTATTTGCGACCTATCAACAATTAAAATCGGCATCAAAAAGCGATACGATTCCGATTTTAAACGAAAAAGCAAGTTCACTAAGCTTTTATCAAAAAGGAGCTTGGGCCTTGCATGTTTTAAAAGAATCCATTGGCAGGGAAAAATTCAATTTGGCAGTTAAGAATTACCTAGAAAAGCATGCTTTCAAAAATGTGACAACGGATGATTTCTTATTGGAGATAAACGAAGTTTCCGACTTTGATACCCAGAAGTTTAAGAAAACTTGGCTTGAATCTGCTGTTTTTCCGGATAATGAAGCCTTAAATTGGCTTTTGAAAAATGATTTTGTCAAACAATATATCAAACTCAGAGCACATCCCATTCCGATTTCAGATACCAAAGCTAGTATTGCTATTTTAAAATCCAAGGCCTACTACCCGATAAAAGAATTGCTGTTGTACCAAATAGCGAATCAGGATTTTGTGGCTAAAGAAGCTATTTTATCAGCAGCATTAAAAACAAAGGATTGGAAGGTCAGAAAAGTAGTAGCTCAGACTTTAACCACTATTCCGGAGAGCTTCCGACTCAAATATGAAACTTTATTGGGGGATCCTTCCTATGAAACACAGGAAATTGCGCTGTTTACTTTGTGGAAACAATTCCCGGACCAGCAGAAAAGATATGTGGAGATTTCTAAGAACTGGATAGGTTTTCAGGATAAAAACCTGAAATTATTGCACCTTTCTCTGGGGTTTGTAACGGCAAAAGAGCAGCAGGAAAAGTTGAAATATTATAGGGAATTGTTGTCTTATACGGGCACTAATTATGATTCCAACTTGCAACAGGCAGCTTTAGAAAAATTACTGAGTTTAGAGCTGCGCACCGATGATGTTTTGCGAAGCTTGGTTTATGGGACGACCAATCACCGTTGGCAATTTGTAAAATTCTCAAAGGATACCATTCGGGAGTTATTAAAAACAGAAAAAAACCGACTCACTTATACTAAAATGCTCCCTAGTTTACCCTTTCGAGAAAAAACACAATTAGAGCGATTATTAGCAGAAAAGACCATTCAATAAAACAACAGTTCTAAAATAATTGCGATACTTCATTCCTTAAAAATGCCAAAGCAGCATTTGAAGGAGATTGTTTTTCCATTAAATCTCTAAGGAGAATTTCCCTCAGTTGGTTAGCAGTATCTATACCTTCTAGGGTATTGGCTTTGCGAATCATCTGGATCGTTGCATTTTTTGCAGTGATAATAATGGTCCAGCATTCCTCCGAAATATAGATTTGTTGGCTTAGATTGTGATCAAATTCTTGTTCGATCTGAGCAATAATATAATGCTCATATTCCTTCTTATCCTCCGAAATGGGACTTAGGCGCGTTAATAATTTAGTGGGGTTGATTCGCTCTAAAAACAAAACCATACGCTCAAAAGCCTGAAGTCGAATCGGTAAAGCTTGTTTTTGATTTTCCTTTTGAACCAACCAGCGTCGGGTATTTTGCTGGTCGTTAAAATAGGACTGAAACAAATAATAAGCAACACCACCTGTAATTAAAGAGGGTAAAGTGTAGGATAATAATTCTATAATTTTGGTAGAATCCATGTTATAAGTCTTTTGAATAGGAAGCAAAAGTAGAATATTTGATTCGGAACAAAAACGGAAATGAATATTATTTTAATTCATAAAGACTACATTTGGATAAATTTTGAATAAATGGATCTTTCAATACTAGTTTTCTTATGTATGGCTGCATTTGCTGCAGGTTTCGTAGATGCTATTGTTGGCGGTGGTGGCCTGATTCAAACCCCAATGGGCATCGTTTTATTGCCGAATCTTCCGGTAGCGACTATCATTGGAACGCTGAAAATTCCGGCCTTTAGCGGTACCTTTTTCGCCGCTTTACAGTATCTCCGCACGATTAAAATGGATTGGAAATTGTTGCTGATTATGATTACATTGGCTGTTCCTTCTGCTTTTGCAGGTTCGAGTTTATTGGTTTATGTGCACAATGATTTTATGAAACCCTTCTTGCTTATTGTGCTATCCATCTTAGTGGTTTACACCTATGCCAAGAAAAATTTCGGTCAGAAAAAGGACAAATCCCATTCGGTGAAGCAACAACTGCTTTATGCCGTTTTGATTAGCTTTTTTATCGGATTTTATGATGGTTTTATAGGTCCTGGGACAGGGAGTTTCCTGGTTTTGGCTTTTATCAGCTTGCTGGGTTTCGATTTTTTACAGGCTTCCGCCAATGCTAAAATGGTCAATTTAGCAACAAATTTTGGGTCGATTTGCTTGTTTATTATTAAAGGTAAAATTATATGGGCAATAGCGATTCCAATGGCAATTTGTAATGCAGCAGGCGGTTTTCTAGGGGCTAAATTAGCCATCAAAAAAGGAAATCATTTTATTCGGATTTTCTTTTTAGTAGTTGTTATCGGGACTTTAATTCGTTTTGCTTATGATGTGTTTCTTGGAAAATAATGAGTTTCCGATTTTTGGTAGTTTAATCGGATTCAAATTGCCAATTGTTTGTTTTTCTTACTAAATTCTTCATTCTAAATCGCTATTTTTGTATTCATAAATTTGAAATTTAAAAATGCAAAAATACATCAGTCAATTAAATGATGCCCAACAAGAACCCGTTTTACAGAAAGACGGACCCATGATTATTATTGCGGGTGCTGGTTCTGGAAAGACTAGGGTTTTGACCATCCGAATTGCCTATTTGATGAGTTTAGGTGTCGATTCTTTTAGTATTCTGGCTCTTACTTTTACGAATAAAGCCGCTAAGGAAATGAAAAAGAGAATCTCTGATATTGTAGGTTCCAACGAAGCCAAGAATCTTTGGATGGGAACTTTTCACTCTGTTTTTGCCCGTATATTACGTTCGGAAGCTGATAAATTAGGCTACCCTTCTAATTTCACCATCTATGATACTCAGGATTCGGTGCGTTTGTTATCGTCTATTATTAAAGAAATGCAATTGGATCGCGATGTGTACAAACCCAAGCAGGTTTTAAGTCGGATTTCTTCTTATAAAAATAGCTTGGTTACTGTGAAAGCCTATTTCAATAATCCTGAATTACAAGAAGCCGACGCCATGTCTAAAAAACCGCGTTTGGGGGAAATTTATCAGAACTATGTAGAGCGCTGTTTTAAAGCTGGCGCCATGGATTTTGATGATTTATTATTGAAAACCAATGAATTGCTGACTCGTTTTCCGGAAGTATTAGCTAAATACCAGGACCGTTTTCGCTATATATTAGTGGATGAGTACCAAGATACCAATCACTCCCAATATTTAATCGTCCGTGCACTCTCTGATCGTTTTCAGAATATCTGTGTGGTAGGCGATGATGCCCAGAGTATTTATGCTTTTAGAGGGGCCAATATCAATAATATTCTGAATTTTCAGAAGGACTATGAAGGGGTAAAAACCTATCGTTTGGAACAGAATTACCGTTCTACTAAAAATATTGTAGAGGCAGCCAATTCAATCATAGATAAAAATAAAACCAAATTGGATAAAGTCGTTTGGACTGCCAATGATTTTGGTGCCAAAATAAAAGTACACCGCAGTATTACCGATGGGGAAGAAGGCCGATTTGTAGCGGGCACAATTTGGGAGCAGAAAATGCAAAACCAAATGATGAATGGTCAATTTGCTATTTTATACCGAACCAATGCACAATCAAGAGCCATGGAAGATGCCCTTCGGAAAAGAGATATTCCGTATCGTATTTATGGTGGTTTGTCTTTCTACCAAAGAAAAGAAATCAAAGATGTTTTGTGCTATTTGCGTCTGGTAATTAATCCCAAAGATGAAGAAGCCTTGATTCGTGTTATTAATTATCCAGCACGTGGTATTGGAGATACCACTGTCGAAAAATTGACCATTGCGGCCAATCATTACAAGCGATCGATTTTTGAGGTTATGCAAAATATCGACAAAATTGATTTAAAGTTGAATTCGGGTACCAAGCAAAAACTGCTCGATTTTGTGACTATGATTCAAAGTTTTCAAGTCATTAATGAAAATCAGGATGCCTTCTATTTAGCCGATCATGTTTCCAAAAAAACAGGATTAGTACAGGAACTTAAAAAAGATGGAACTCCTGAAGGAATTGCAAAAATTGAAAATATTGAAGAATTATTAAACGGGATTAAAGATTTCACCGAAGGCCAAAAGGAAATTGACGGCGCCCGTGGTGCTTTGGCTGAATTCATGGAAGATGTTGCCCTAGCCACCGATCTGGACAAGGATACCGGCGATGATGATCGTGTGGCTCTAATGACGATTCACCTGGCTAAAGGACTTGAATTCCCTCATGTTTTTGTTGTTGGAATGGAGGAAGATTTGTTTCCTAGTGCCATGAGTATGAGTACGCGAAGCGAACTTGAAGAGGAGCGTCGTTTGTTTTATGTAGCGATAACGCGCGCCGAAACTCAGGCTTATTTGACCTATGCACAATCCCGATACCGATGGGGGAAACTAACAGATAGTGAACCTTCTCGTTTTATAGAAGAAATTGACGGTCAATATTTAGAATATTTGACTCCAGCTGAAAATAATTATCGTTATAAACCGATGATCGACAGTGATATTTTTGGAGATATTGATAAATCCAAATTGAGATTGGCGAAGCCGGTAGGAGGACCGCCGCCTAAAAAATATGGGGATGAACCTACAGTATCAATTCGGAAATTAAAACCGATGAACTCGAATGCTTCCCAAGGAGCCGCTAATTTATTTGATACTAAATTAACGATAGGAAATGTGGTGATGCACGAACGTTTTGGTAGAGGGGAAGTTATCAATTTAGAAGGAGTAGGAGCGGATAAAAAAGCAGAAATCAAATTTGAAGTCGGCGGAATTAAAAAGTTGTTATTGCGTTTTGCGAAATTAGATGTTATAGGTTAATTAATTGGATTAAAGATTAAAGCTCGAATTGTTATTAGGCGGTTCTAAATGCTTTGTACAATAATCCCCAAACAAAAAAAAATGGCTCAGTTCATAAAAATATACGAAGATAAACCCAATGAAGCGGCTATTAAAAAAGTGGTGGATGTTTTAAAAAATGGGGGATTGGTTATCTATCCCACTGACACAGTCTATGGACTAGGATGTGATATTACTAACACCAAAGCCTTGGAACGGATTGCGAAGATCAAAGGCGTCAAATTAGACAAGGCTAATTTTTCCTTTATATGTCATGACCTAAGTCATATTTCTGATTATGTAAAGCAAATTAACACTGCTACATTTAAGTTATTGAAGCGTGCTTTACCAGGTCCCTACACCTTTATTTTAGAAGGAAATAATAACCTCCCTAAAGAGTTTAAGAAGAAAAGTACCGTAGGGATTCGGATACCCAATAATACTATTGCTTTAGAAATTGTAAAGCAACTGGGGAATCCAATTGTATCTACCTCAATTCATGATGAGGATGCTGTATTGGAATATTCAACAGATCCAGAATTAATTTTTGAGAAATGGCAGAATCTAGTAGATATGGTAATTGATGGAGGATATGGCGATAACGTTGGTTCTACTATTATTGATTTATCGGGTTTTGAACCTCTTGTTGTCAGAGAAGGAAAAGGAAGTTTGGATATTTTATAATCTGGTTTTTTAGTTCCGTTTGAAACAAAAAAAACGTCTTGAATAACTCTCAAGACGTTTTTTTTATGCAAAACTAAATTAATCAGGATGCTGATTATTTTTGTCCTTTCATTTCTTTTTCAATCATTTCGTAGAATTGATCAATTTTAGGAAGAACTATAATGCGTGTTCTTCTGTTTTTAGCTCTGTTTTCTACTGAAGTGTTTTCCACTAAAGGAACATATTCGCTTCTTCCTGCAGCTATAAGTTGCGCTGGATTTACATTTAAATCATTAGTTAAAACTCTAACTATTGAAGTAGAACGTTTAACACTTAGATCCCAATTGTCAAGCATAGTAGCGGTTTTGATGTAAGGAACGTTATCCGTATGACCTTCTACCATACATTCGAAATCAGGTTTGCTGTTGATAACTTTAGCTACTTTGGCCAAAATTTCTCTAGCTCTATCACTTACAACATAACTTCCGCTTTTAAACAATAGTTTGTCAGCAATAGAAATAAACACAACTCCTTTTTCTACATTGATTTCAATATCCGGATCAGAAATACCTACGGCACTTTTTAAACTAGTAACAACAGCAAGGGTAACGCTGTCTTTCTTAGTTAAGGCATCTTGCATTCTAGAGATTTTTAAATCTTTCTCTTTAATTGATTCTAATGCTTTTTCAATATTTTGAGCCCCTTTGGTAGACAAAGTGGTCATGCTTCCCATATTGTTAATCAAATCAGAATTGTTCTTTTTCAAGAAATCAATTTGGCTGGCAATTGCTTCTTTTTCTGTAAGGCAGCTGTTTAATTTTACAGTAGCACTATTTAATAAATCTTGAGTTTCTTTGTTTTTCGCTTCTAATTCAGCAAATTTCTTCTTTGAAACTCCGCAAGAAGTAAATACTAAGGCAACGATTGAAAGTGCTAAAATGACTTTTTTCATAAGAGAGGGTGTTTAAGATATTTACAAATTTAATATTAAATGTATTAGTTGTTAGAATTACAGCTATAAACTATTGTTAAATAATTGTTCAAAAATAGTGCCGTTATTCACAAAGTAAATAAAAACGATACTTTTTGTTTTATAGTATTTTTCAGACAGCTTCTTTTCTCTTTTTTTGTAATTGCTTCTAAATAGCCTGTAAAAGGCATAATGAGCCCTTAAAACGGCCAGAAAGTGAACGAACTTACCTTTCGAAAGAAATTGAATTCCCGCAATGCCATCTAAAACCATACGCACTAAAAGCGTTTGGAATAATTTTGATTGGGGAACATTTTTGGTAAGCATCAACAAGGAATTCCTGAAATT
>Ga0114958_10003446_pt1 | contig 11295 bp, 10 predicted proteins | sample C_130208_EF_Meta_FD_89577 | JGI IMG/M metagenome (GOLD analysis project Ga0114958, IMG submission 89577) | Freshwater microbial communities from Lake Croche, Canada to study carbon cycling - C_130208_EF_MetaG | ecosystem: Environmental > Aquatic > Freshwater > Lake | place: Lake Croche, Canada... | reverse complement strand
GACATTATTTATATAATTTTTTATATATATATTATAAAATAAAATGTCAAGAATTCAAAGACTAGGAATTGGAAATGGAGGAGTTGATTGTCAAATCTCTTACATGCAGGCAAAAAAATACCCCAATGCTGGCGATATAGTTAAACCAGTTCAAGGTGTTTCTAATAGAAATTTATTAAAAAATCCATATAATACATTGAATGAACCCATAGCACATCCAGGTCAAAGACCATTAATGATTACTACGGATAATAGGGGAAATGTATTTGCTCGTAGTGAAACTAATTTAATACCTGGTATAACTAACGATACACTATTAAAAAATCCTAATAATATTAGGAGTGTCGCCGTGGGAGAAAAACGCACATTATCTCTTCAAAGAATTAAAGATATTAATAATAAAATGCTTCCAAATTATATTACTGAAAATAAAGGTATTAATGAAGTAATGCTTCAAATAGTAACAATGATTGAAAATAAACAAGTTAAATTAATAACAATTCAATTATTAAAAATATTAATCACCAAACAAATTCCAGTAAAAACAGCACACACAGAACAAAAAGTATTACAAGCATTAAATTATTTAGATTTGGTTTTAACTGAGGGTCGTCGTATTTTTAAAGAGAATACATTATCACCAACAAATATACCAACGGCATTAAGACCCGCTGTAACTGTTTATGTTGATAATATTATTAAACTATATAATCTTAATAATAAGGTTGATCCTCCAAATATTGATAGAGAAATACAAACAGGTCTTGCCGAATTAGGATTATTGAGCAATGCTCTTACAAGAATGTTTGAATATAATAATTCTATCAATCCTTCTAATACTTTAAGTAGAGATCAAATAAATGGAGCAGCATTCGCTTCACCATTTCAAGCACCTCCGGAAGAAAAAGAAATGCCAAGCGGAGCACCGCCAGCGGGAGCACAGGATCAACAAGAAGTTCAAGATGACGCAGACCCAGAACCACAACTAGTTGCACCGGTACCTTATCCTAAACCACTAAATATGTCTAATTTATTTAATAAAGAAACCATTGATAAATATAAAGCAAGTATGAGAGTTATACAAAGAGGAAGAATATATATTCCATTAATTAAAAATAATATTTTTGAATCATTATTTTTACTTGCAGATACCGTCGATGAAAGTGAAAAACAAAATACACTGGATCAATTAGAATCATTTTTCACAGAAAATAAAGATGAACTAAATAATGAATATATAAAATTTGCAAACGAATTGCCATCACATCGAAATTTATTATCATATCTAGAAGCAATCCGTAATTTTTTTTTTCAACCAGTTCAAGCAGGCAGGGGTCGCTTAAAGAAACACCGGTTAGTGAAATACCGAAAGTATTAGAACCATCATCAACCGAAGATTTAATAAATAGAATAGCTATTACTAGAAGAAAAATTGATAGTTATTTTTTAAGAAAACAAAGAAGACAAAGATCAGCGATAGTTGAAGAAACTGAAACACTTCCACCAACATTAAAACAATCTGGAATAGTAGAAAAAATTATTATGAACGAATTAAGATTACCATTGGAAGAATTAGAACCAAGCGAAGAAGAACTTGAACCACAACTAGAATTAATTGATAATGGAATTAGAGTGGTATATCCTAAATTTACTAAAAATCTTAGTTTCCCGCAAGAAGAATATGTTGAAGAGGAAGAGAAATATCCGCAAGAAGAACAGAAAAAAGAAGAAATAGAAGAAGTTAAGAAAAAAGATTTAGTAACCGCCAAAGATGTTAAAGCAGAAATACAAGCACGAATAGATAAATTAAAAAATATCAAAACAGAATATAGTGAATCATTAAAACGAATGATAATTGAAGGAAAAATAACAATAAAACAAGGAGAAATATCATTTAAAAATTTTGAAAAAGATTATAATAATAATGAACAAAAACGAATTAATCGATTAGAAAAAGGGTTAAACGATGAAGAAAATATTAATAGGATTGTTCAATCATCTAATTTAAAACTAAAACAACAATTTAAGCGAAAAGGTAAAGAATATGAACAAGAATTAATTAATACCGTTAGGGAAGAAGCAAAACGAAGAAATGAAAGATATTTAGTCACTGATCCAAATAATCCTGATAAAAAAATATTAGATCCTAAGTATGAATTACCGGATGAATATTTAGAAAATAAACATTTTCAAGAACTTAATAAAAATGAACCAGATTTTATAAAAATATATTTTAAAACAAAGGAAGAATTGGAATCATATATTAATCAATATGATAAAGGTATTGATTTTATTAAAAAAGATGATAGATATCTAATTGATACTTTTATAGATAATATATTTAAAATAAAAAATGAACCTATACCAATAATTTATGATATACTAAATCAAACTAGAAACTCTGTAATAACTGCACGACAAAATATGCAATATATTATAAATAATTATTTAGACAATCTTGAAGATGATACAGAAAAAAATAATAAATTACAAATTATAAATTCATATATTTTAAAAAAATTAATTAATAAATATTATATTATTAATGAAAATCAAAATTTATTATTATATACTAGTTATATTGATAGTTTAGTGTCAGAAATATATAATGATAGTTTAAAGAAAGGATCTGCCGGATATGAAAAGGATATGGGATCTATTCCAAATATTACTTTAATAAAAAATAGATTTGATAAATTAGATACAAAACATATCACAATACAGGATAAATTAGATATTGCAAAATTATGGAATAGACTTTATACTAATAATAAATCTTTTTCTAAATTATGGACGCATGTTGGATTAGATCAAGATAATTATTATGGACGTTTTCGTGGTACTGAAATTTGGGATAAAATATTTGATTCAAATCCTTTTTTTTCAAAAACGCATAATTTATTTGCCATTGAAGGATTAGAAGCATTAAAAGAGAGACAAGATAGAAAAAAAAATTATGATACATTACAAAACACTTTTATTAAAAAAAATAAAGATTTTTTTGAGGAAAAAGGAGAAACTCTAACAGTTAAAGAAGCAAAAATAATGTTTGATAGAATTATTAAATCATTGGAACAAGGAGAAGAAGCATCACAAAGAGAACAACAATCAGAATCAAGTAAAGCAAGATATAAAAAGGGTTCTGGTATATCTAAAAGAAAAATACTAAAACATCTTAAAAGTAAATCAACAATATCTAAACCAACAACAAAGGGTTTAGATACAGCAATTTTAAAAATATTAAATTCATAATTATTTATAATCATATTCATCATCAATATGTCTTTTAATAGCATATACTATTTTTTTTAATTTCTTTTCATCGGCGTTGGGATCTTTGTGATGCACTAATTTTTTAAGTATTCTATATCCAGGAATAGGTTTTTTCTTTTCTTTTTTAGGTTTTTCAAATATATTATTACCTCCTTGTTGTGGTTTATTACTTTGTAAATTTCCCTTATCGTCCATTATTTTAGTTATTATTTCTGGGTGAGGTGTTATCATTGAAGGTTGTTTTATTGGACCCCTTTTAGCCTGACTAAAAAAGGGCAACGCTACTTGTTTTTTCCAGTACATTTTTAATATATATATATAAAATTTTATAACCAAAATCTAATAGTTATAATAAAACTCCAATATTCACCAAAGGTATCTATGGATTCAAATTTTTCATTCGTTAATCTAAATGTAAAATTTGTACGTTGACCTCCTATTAATTCGGCAGCATCTATTAATAATGGAACTTGGGGTTGATAATTAATCTGTGATCCCGGTGGTCTATCTATATATACTACGGTCATTAAGTTAGATGAATTTGAATTATTAGGAATACCAGTATGTACTAAATTTCCACTAATATAAAATTGATTTATTGTATTAAATGATGCTTGTTCATTACCTACATATACCCTAGGTGCTACTAAAATAGCGACTGGCGGTGTAGTATCGTTTGCTACGTCAGTAAATCCAAAAACATTTCTTATTGGATTAGGAACATTCCAAGTAATTGTACCGTAAGATTGTAATACACTAATTGCTACTCTTTGCGTTGCATTATCCGCATTAAAAGAAAACATTTCTTCAAATTGATGTGCTGGCGGAACTGGTAATGTTTGTGAATTAAATGTAATTTGAATAGCATTAACTAATTGAGGAAAGTTATAAAGACCGTCGGCAATCGTGATTGGATAATCATTAACACCATCACTTATATTTAATCTATTATTGCCTAACGCTTCACTAATATTAGGTGTTACATACCAAATAGAAGCACTATGAACTTCCATTGTTGCGTATCTAGTACCAATGGGTAATGATATAGGATATTGCAAATTTACGCTAAATACTGAACCATTTTGATTTATTGCCTGAGCACCCTTAGCAGGATCGCTTGAAAAGATGTATGTTATTTTACGTTCAATACTCATTTTATATTTATTATATAATTATAAAATATAATAAAAAGTATAATATATTTTCTATATATATAATAAATATAAAATGAACTTACAAGATCGTGAATTAGAATTAAACTGGCGTGAAGTAACTTGCAAACGAGCAGTTAGTAATGATAATTTTTCGCGTGGTATTCAAGATTTTGATTTTAGTGTTAGTGGTAAAAATGCTTTTATTCCATCATTATCATACTTTGTTATTGATGCTACATTACAAGTAAGAACAACGAAGGTTCCAGTTTTTAGTGAAAATATTAGTGTTGCTCCAACCCCTGTTTTAGCAGGACAAATTGTGACAACAACTCCAACGTTTAGACGACCATCGGTTTCAGACGCCATTGCGTTTGCTGACCATTTTGGTTCTACATTGTATAATAATGCATTTTTTAGAGCAGGTAATAGTGATGTATCCCTAATTACACAATATATTCCACAGGCAGGCGTTCTAAAATCTCGTTTAGATAAATCGTTTGCTTGGTCAAAAAGTATTGGACGTATTGTAACACAGGATGATGCTGATTTTGAAAGACGACGCCAATATGTAAGTCTTGATGGCAAATTCCACGACGATGGTCTTAAACCATTACAATATACTGTAAGAAATACATATAATAGTGCTGGGGTTAAAACTCTACCAACTTTGTTAGATACAACAACTTGGGCATATAATGCTGGTAATTCTACTTTGACTTACGTTCAAACAGCCAGCGGTGCAGCCCAAGTAAATTTACTAACTACGGGTGTTCAGATTGGTGATATTATACAACTTGGTGATGCGGTAGATTTAAATGATGTTACAAATCTATATTTTGAAATAGTTGGAATATTTTCTAGCCCCACTGTTTCAACCTTAGATTATTCACTTACTTCATTTACTTATATTTATACTGTAAAACCAGTAAGAAATACATCGGATCAAAATATTCTTGCTGATCATTTTCAATTTACTGTTTGGGCTGCTCACGATCCTGCGTGTGGTTTTAATAAATCGCAAATTATGTTTCAACCGCCAATCGGTATTTTTAGCGAGGCTAACGCAATTTCTGGCGGAGACTTCAAGATTTCTTTAAATCCTTCACCAAATTACCAAATTAATGGGGTTCAATCATTGCGAGGATTACAACCATTTTTGAGTGATCAATCTCCGGGAGATTTTCAGTTAGTTATTAATGATGTAAAATTCTATGTTGCTACAATTAAGAGCGATGTTTCACCCACTGGCGTAATCCCACTTTCTTTGGTAGAAATGGCAGTTCTAAATAAAACAATGAATAGCAGCGTGGGTAGTCAAAATCTTGATTTTACAGTTCCTCCATCAACCTTAGCAATTACTGTATTTGTTCAGGGAGCAAACGCTGGCACCACTACAACTATTCCAGCAACTAAATTTTATTTTCAAGGAGATAAAGGAGCAATTAATACATCAACTAATATTAATGGTGTTTCGGGTGCTTTAATTGATAACTCAGCAAATAATTTACAACAAATCCAAGTAACATACGGATCTATTACAAAAACACAGACTCTATATAATTCAGCATTCTATAATTCTCCCGATGTTGGTGTAAATCAAAACATTCAACGATTCTTACAATCTATTCAATATAGTGGTAAGATCGTAAGCGAAGGAGGTTCAGAATGTCAACCACAATATCTCGAACGTGGTAATTACTGGCATTTCGACTTTTCGAAAGATAAAAATGATACATCAAGTTATGTAAATGTTCAACTTGGTTTTTCAAATCCCGAAGTTGGTAATACTATCGGCGAAGGTCAAAACTTATTTATTGTTGCTCATTATTCACGCCAATGTGAAATTTCTTACGAAAATGGTTTCATCACACAGGTTGTATCAGTTAATCGTTAAAATAATAGAAATTTTATAATATAATATTAAAAGTATTAAAAAATGACAATGATGAGGAATTTATTACATAAAGCACACAGTTTCTTAAAACGATCAAGGGTTATAAGCAGACTTGCTGGTCGTTCATCTCACGCAGGGGTTCGAATGGCAGGAAATATTGCTTCGGCAATGGGATATGGTCGTCGATACCGTCGCCATCGTCGTCGAGGAGGAGCAATTAAACTTGCTGGCATGGGTTTAGGTCTTGCTGGCGGTCGTCGTCATCGTCGTGGTCGAATGGGTCGAATGACTAATTTACCTATGGCATATTAAATAATAGAAATTTTATAATATATAATTAAAACAAAATGAGTTTAAGATTACTAGCACACGCTCCCAGATCTTCTTATCCAGAATCCCGTGTAATACATGGAGGTTCTGTATGGGGGAAGATTAAAGGATTCTTTGGAAAAGCAAATAGATGGTTAAAAAAAACTGGTATTATATCAAAGGTTGCCGGTGTTGCTGGAATGGTTGATCCACGATTTAGGGCAGCAAGCGGAGTAGCGTCAGCATTGGGATACGGTAGATATTATAGACGAATGCGAACATATAAACGAGGTGCTCATACTGTAAGGAAACATACACGAAGAATGCGACGAAAAGGTTGTGGATCTTGTTAGATATTTTATGTTTATATTATAAAATGAAACCAGAGTTAAAAAGAAAACAACAATTAATATTAAAAAAATTACGTTCTGTGTATGGAACGAGTGCCTTAGATAATATACAATTAGATGAAATTGGTAAAAAATTAATAGGTTCTAGTTTCTGTGGAGTATATGCGTACGATCAATACCCTATACATAATCAGAACTGTACTTATTCTATTATTAATACAGATAATTCAAGACAATCTGGAACCCATTGGATTTCAGTATTTAAACGAGATAAGACATTATATATATTTGATAGTTTTGGAAGATTTAGTAAAAATGTATTAAAAAAATTTGTTAAAACACATATTGATCAAGGTTATAAAATTGTAGATATAAACCATACCTCAGACCAAGGAAATAATCAACAAGATTGTGGGTTAAGATGTATCACAACTTTAATTTTAATTAAGAAATATGGTATTAATGAAGTGTTTGATTAATGTAAATTTTATAACTTATTATTAAAATGACATTAATTAATTTGGCAAGAAAAGCAAAAAGATGGAAAATATTAGCAGGTATGATAGGAGAACCTAAAAGTCACGTTGGTTTTGGTCGTCGAAGATGTTGTACTTGTCGAAGATATAGACGTAAAGGTGGTAGTAGATTGCTTAATGCTGGTAAGTTTTTATATAAACATCGTGGTAAAATTGCTATGGGTGTTTCTTTGGCGTCCGCAGCGGCAAAGCACTATGGTAAAAATAGAGGAATAGTGCATGCTATGTCTAATTATATTTAATTCCACTATCTAAGGATAAATGGTAATATATGATGGAATAGTTGCCACTATCTAGAATTAAATGGTAATATTTTTTATAAATTAAATGGAATTTCTTAATAAAAAACTTTTAAAAAAGTGGCGAAAAGTCGGTCTCTTTATTAAGAAAAAGAGACCGACTTTTCGCCATCCAGTTATAGGAACATACGTATGTATTAGATTGTGATTTCTATTAAAAAATCTCTATTAATAGTATTGATAGTGATTTTTTATATACTAATATTAAATAATTAAAAATGTCTAGTAATGGAGCAAACGTAACTAAATTTGGGATTATTGATGGTGTAAGTCCAGCGATAGCAGAATTTGTAGCGTTAGAAATTCAAAATGCTACGAAAGAGTTTATCGCCCAAGGTGGTCCATCGGTGGTTAGTGGAGTGCCTTTATATTCAAACACTCAGGGGAAATTGGTCACATCATCTCCATATAGTATGCCCAATACTTTGGGTGTTGCTGGTCAAGTTCTAACGGTTGATGCTGGCGGAGATATTATCTATGGTTCTGGCGGTGGTGGTGGTAATCCATTCGATCAAGATTTAAATACATTTAACGATGTATCATTTAATTCAGTCACAACCGCAAATATAACAGGACCGACAACGGTAAAAGTTGCTGGTAATGATAGATTAGTTGTTGATGCGACAGAAACTAATTTATATAGTCAAGATGTTTTAACTGGACCAACGGGTTCATTTTTACGATTAAAAAATACCGATGAATTTACTCTCGGAACTCGTTTTAGTAATAATGGTGCGTTAGAATGCACGCCAAATTCAATGGCATTGATAGGACAAGCGGCAAAATCCTCAATCGTTTTAACTGACGCATCCGTGACAACATCATTATTTAATGGTACTAGTCGGGTTGATCGTGAAATAATGACAACTACGGGTCAATTATTTAGAGATGGTAATTTAGCAAGCAGATTACAAATAGAAAATGGTATAGGTGTTATAGTAAATAATGTTTATGCTCTACCAACTACGATAGGAAATGCGGGTGATGTTATGACACGAACGGGTGCAACATCAACAACATGGACAGCACCGGCAGCCGCACCGACGTATTTACCCACATTAACAGTCACATCGTTAAGTCAAGGACCAAGCAATTTAGTGCAAAATTACACGTTCCCTAAATATGCACCATCAACGGATAGTTTATTAGGGAGTAATCCAGCCGCTGGATATACAATAACAATACCAGCACTTAGTTCTATTAGATTTGCCGTAGAAAGAACAACACCATTTCAGGCTCAGGTATTTTTTGTACCAATATCAGCGGGAACATATATACCCACAGATTTAGCCGATGCATTGATGTCAAGAATTAGAGCAGTATTAACTGCCTTTAATGTAGTGGCTGATATATTTATAGATTTTGATGAACCAACACAAAAATTTAGTATAGTTGTTATCGGTAGCGTCACCAATTTGAATGTGTTTACGTGGTCCGAATATATTCTTGGAAATAATAATAATGATTTATTTGGTTTAATAACAACACCTATTCTTTTAACCGCAGCATCAACTACACCACAATTTGCCGATAGTATCCCACCGACATTAAACTCATCGACTGATTTAGTATGGCGAAGTGTTGCTAAAAATCAAATTGAAAGCGATAATGGTGCGTCAGTAATTGAATGCTCGGATTTAAGCGGCATTATTAGTTATGGTGATTATAATTTAAATAATGGTTCATTAAATAATATCGGTAATATAAATGCTTTGGATGTTTGTAATATAACGACAGGAACAACTCAAATTGTAAATGGATTAAGTGAATTAAACATTAATATTAATAGTTTGCCACGAATAACGCAAGACGCAATAAAAACAAAAATAGAATGCGGAACTTCGGCATTAAATTTAGCAGCATTGAGCGATGGATTAAGTCAAGATACAACTACTTATTTAGCAGCATCAAATATTGGCAATACAGCTAATATATCGGCAGTAATACTACCGGATAGTTATAATGTTTATCAAAATAATGGTTCAATACAGCGATTAATAGTTGATGATACAAAATCCGCATTATATAGTAAAAATGCTTTATCAGGACCCACTGGTTCATCGTTAGAATTAAATAATGATAGTACATTTACACTCGGGTGTTATTTTGCCAACAATGGAATAATTGAATGTCGACCAAATTCACTGGCATTATACGGCAATACTGCTACAACGGCTTTTACTATGACTGATACAACTATAACGACTGCATTGGGTGTTGGTGGAAGGATTGATCGTGAAATATTGGACTCAGCAAGTCAAACATTCAAAGATAATGGAGGTGTAGAAAGATTAAGGATTGATAATTCGGGCGTTACAATAAGCAATGATTATACATTACCAATATTTGATGGTTCTGCTAATCAAGTTTTAACTACCGATGGTGCTGGAACTACAACATGGCAAACACCCGTAGCATTAAATCCATTCGATCAAACATTAAACACAACTAACGATGTATCATTTAATACTGTTACTACTTCAAAGATTGACGCCTTAACAACTTTAAGTATTGGTGGACTTTTAGCAACATCGGTTAATATTGGTAAAACAGGAATAACAACAACACTAAAAGGAACAACGAGTATTGATAGTTTATTTACAATGCCAACCACAGCGGGAAATACGGGAGATGTATTAACTAAAAATGGACTTGGTGGAACTGTATGGAGTGCTCCACAAATTAATGGTTTATATTCACAAACTGCGGTGCAAACGGTAGCTAATACCACCGTTGAAACCACACTTATTGGTGCTGGCGTTGGAAGTTTAAGCGTGCCTGCCAATTATTTTACTACCGGTATGGCATTTAGATATTCAACCGGTGGTGTATTTCGTGATAATGCTAATAATACTACATTTAGATTTAGATTAAGAAATAGTGGTGTGTTGTTTGATAGTGGATTATTAACTTTACAAAATATAACAGTATCAACACCATGGAATATTGATGCGACATTTAGTTATGTTGGTGGAACAACTCTCATTACTAATTTTAATTTTCAATATAATAATGGTAGCGATGCCCGAGGATTTACATCACAGAATTCTAACAACACATTTAATACCACAGTACCAAATACACTAAATTTTACAGTGACTTGGACTGTCGCAAACGCAAATAATACAATTACAAGCAATTATGGTGTTCTTGAAAAAATCTACTAATATTTTATATATATAATAATAATAATAAATACAAATATGGAAGCGGTAATACCAGTGATTGAACCAACCGATAAACAAATATATTCTGTCAATGTTTCAATGGGACTATTACAATATAACTATACTGACAAACAATTTATAATTGCTTATTCATCTAAGGAAGATAGTCTACCCACATTGATTAATTATTTATTAAGGAATAAAATTGCCTTAGTAGGAGATATCCCACAATCAACGGGAATGTATTGTATTAGAGAAGACAATGATATTTATAAAGTGTATATGGTATATTACGATAAAGAAAGTGAAATTT
>Ga0114958_10003445_pt1 | contig 11297 bp, 10 predicted proteins | sample C_130208_EF_Meta_FD_89577 | JGI IMG/M metagenome (GOLD analysis project Ga0114958, IMG submission 89577) | Freshwater microbial communities from Lake Croche, Canada to study carbon cycling - C_130208_EF_MetaG | ecosystem: Environmental > Aquatic > Freshwater > Lake | place: Lake Croche, Canada... | reverse complement strand
CCATGCCAGAGTGGGAGAAGATTAAGGCAGAGCTGAACACTTCGCCTGTGTTTGGCAAGACAACGGTTGAACCTGTGGATGTCGACGCAGAGAAGGACCCGAAGACTGCATCACTCTACGAGGTCATGGGCTACCCCACAATCAAGCTTGAAACGTCAAACGGAATCTACGACTTCAATCGTGCTATCACTAAGGACGCTGTCCTTGCCTTCCTTCGCGAGACGCTTGGTAAGGAACCTCATCGCCTGTAACTGACCTGCTTCAATCATGCGAAGTTTGTCTTCATCCTTCAACTCGTCGAGGATGTGAATTCCGTCAATGTGCAGACGCAGAGAATCGTTGTGAACCCGAATGGAGCGAAGACCTGCCCACAACGTGCGAACCATGTCAAAGATTGAAAACGCCTCCAGAGTAGATGGAAAGATAGCCTGCTTGATATGTGCGATATCGATCACAAGGGTACCTTTCGGGACAACACCATACATGTTCTCCGCATAGACACCGCCGTCAAGATACAGTTGATTGTGAATCACCTGAGGATGATAAATGAAGGGAAGACAACAGGATGCCTTTAATGCTGCGAGAACTGGAATGTTACCAGTCAACATCGTCGGCTTCTGTGTCGTAATGTTTGAGCTTAGGATGTAGAGCTTCTGCGGGGCATCCGAGATGACCTTTCCACGCAGATCGATGTTCGCAGCATCAAAGATTGTCAGAAACAACTCCTCCATCAGATCCATCGTAAAGAGACCCTTTTTCTGCATGAAGGCGAGAATCGTCGCATGCCGAAAGGAAGGCAGAAACCCCGACGTGTTCACATATTTCATGCAGATCTCCTCTGCCTGTTTGTAGCCCATGCCGAACGCTATACCTGTTGCGATGACTGCACCGACCGAGCAGCCGTATATACCATCTGGAAAAACCAGTCCCTGCCGTTGGTCGATCTCTTTCAATGCCCCTAGAATCAGGAACCCACGAATTCCACCACCACCGAGTGCAATCGAGCGGAACATTCTAGTTGATAAGAACAACGATGCTGAAAGCTAAAGATGTATGGCAAGAACAAGAAAATCAACGCGAACGTCGTATGTCGGCGATGCGACCCGTGTTAGGACAACTCTACGCCCAGATCAAGAAACAGGCCATTCATTCACCCGACGCACCGTACATTGTGTTCGAGATTCCGAAGTTTGTCTTTGGATATCCACTGTTTCAGTTGTCCGAAGCCCGTGACTATCTGATGAACACTCTCGCCGATTCTGGATTCAGCGTGTGGCCAGTGAACAACGAATACCTACTGATTGCGTGGACAAAGCAGCAGACACATCGTGGACGCCCGACATTGCTCACGAACTATCGCCCACAGGTATATGATCCTGTCGCACTCGGAAGTATGTTTAATACATAATGAAGGAACCCGAGCTAATTGTATCCGGACTCACGTTCTTGGTTCCAGCCTGGGTGGCGTGGACGGGTGGTCAGTGGGTCAGTACAGTTGCATTACTTACGCTCACTGCAACGAGTACTGTGTGGCACACCATTCATCAAGAGTGGGTCAGACCCTTTGATATCGCAGCAATGGTAGTCGTGGTCATTCTTGAATTCTATAACTCTGTACTCGCAGGCGTAGATGGAATCGTGTTAGGACTTTTAGCTTGTTTGTATGGATTCATCGCGTACTACTGGGGGTATGTAGATTCAACGTTCTGCTTCGGGCAGTCATATGCCCAGCAGATGAGATTCCATGCGATTCTACACGTGGTTGTCGCAACTGTCTTCACACTTAATTTGTTGAAAATTCAAGAAAACGAAAAGTCATCTTCACACAGCAACCGACTCTCATGAACTGTGAGCATGCAGCCGTTTCGTGTGATGATGGGGAGCGTGTTTGCACAGATTGTGGAACGATTCTGGGAAGTATTGTCGACGAAGGGGCTGAATGGCGAGTCTACGCCAACACGGAAGACGATCCGTCCCGCACAGGTGGCATCATCAACGAATTACTCCCCGATTCTTCCTACGGGTCGATGATGATGCGACGTAGGATTCCTGGTCAGTCGGAAGAAGCAAAGTCAATTGCGAGACTTTCTGCATGGTCGTTTTCGAGCCATGGAGAGAGATCGTGGATGGGTATCTTTGATGCGATTCAGGCGTCATGCAGTCGCATCGGTCTACCGAAGGCGATCATTCACGATGCATGTTCACTGTTCAAGAAGGTCGAGGACGCACGGAAGTCACGTGGAGAAACACGCAGGGCATTGATGGCAGGTGCGGTGTTTACTGCGTGTCGTCAGCACAATGCGACGCGAACACATGAAGAGGTTGCGGGACTGTTTCACGTATCCATTCGTGCGATGTGTAAGGGTCTGAGTCGATTCAGTGGAGAAGTGTCGAGTGTTCTGAACACCCAGCTAGGAATCGCTGAGAGAATCTGTGCCGACCTGAATATCTCTGATACAGACCGCGATGCTGTCTTACTGCTTCTGAACAAGCTACCTGAGATGGAACACACTCCGAAGACAATCGTAGCCGGAGTCGTATCGCATGTCCTAGGCGGACGTCTCGCAGAGATCTCGACGATCTCAGGTGTTTCGTCTGTATCGATACGCAAGATGACGGTTAGACTGTCGGGAACGACGTGATGTTGTAATAAATAGGAAACGTGATACCCGTTCCGGTCGTAATCGTCACGTTTGATGATGCTACACTCGTCGATACCCATGCACTATTCGAGTTTGTTGCATAACTCGTAAGGCTTGCCCCAGCACTGTTTATCATGTAGGTCGTTGTGTAATAATTTATAGTTGTTCCATCTGTCAGTACAACGATCAGCATACCAGGCCTTGTAACGTTTGAAATCGTCGATGTAGCTGTGACCGAACCTTTTGCAGTGTAGTATCCTGCAGAAGACGTCAACCCAGACACGATTACGTTACTTGACACAAGCAGTTGACCAGTTACGTTCACAGTCATGGTACCTCCGGGATACACTGGCTTCATCTCAACGAACGAGTTGCTAAATCCAGTACTGTTGAAATTGTTCGAGAACGCGATCTGCCCCCAACCGTCTGTGGCACGGAATTGTCCGTTGACGTCGAGCGTATATGTTCCCGGATCACAGCCGATTGACAGACCCTTTTGAAACCGTGCATAGTTACCAACATCAAGCGAGATGTTACTCAATGTAAAGTTCGGATACGCTGAATTGCACGTATTTACACTTGTGTTCGTTGTCCCGATCGAGATAACCTTATTTGAGAAATCACCGGCCATCAAGATGTTGCTACCCTTTCCTAAAAAGAACTTGTTGCTGAATCCCGAAGGAATGGTCACAGTTGTTCCATCTGCAAGAGTATACGACGGAGGTGCCACGCTAGCTCCCAAAATCACATTGTTATTTCCAGACGCAGGGCTGACGGATCCATTGCCAATGATAATGTTGCTAGAGCCGACATTACTTGACAGAGAACCGAGCATGATGTTACTCGACCCGCCATTGCTATTCGAGGTTCCGATAAAGATATTCCACGAATTGCTCGTTACAGAGGTTGAGTTTCCTCCAATATTAATCGAATTGCTCGTGTTCTTAACACTGACTGAGTTCGATGCCCCGATGAATATGCAATTTGTATTGGATGTGTTTGAAAACCCAGCAAAGTACCCGGCAAAGAATGAATTCGAGATATTCTGAACATTCGCACCGCAAAACGTGCCTGCGAACACCGAGTTGAGGACGTTACATGCCCCCGCAGCCGAGTTTACGCCGAGACTTGAGTTATTCGACGTTACGTAAGCAGTTGCATTTGATGGACTGTTTCCAGCGTTGCAACCAATATATACATTCGCGTTACTGTCGCCGATGTTCACCTGACCAAACGACGCGATGTTCGCTGACATCGTGTTGATGTTGCTTAAGTTGATCGTCGTAGTGAATGCCCCGTTTGAATATGTGTATACGGGTCGAAACACATAGGGTAGATACGACTGAAAATTTGTTGTACTACTCATTGTGTCTACACCATACTTTCTCGTTTAGGCGGTTTCTCTCCTATATATACAATGTCGTTCACCCTGTTCCCGATCAAGCCGTCTGAGCAGCACCTCTACAAGATGTACAAGCAAAGCGTAGCGGTTTTCTGGACACCGGAGGAGATTGACTTTTCAAAGGACCATGCTGACTGGGAAAAGCTTACCGCAGATGAGAAGCATTTCATTACCCACATCCTGGCGTTCTTCGCGGGTTCCGATGGAATCGTCATGGAGAACCTCGTGACTCGTTTCCAGGGTGAAGTGGATTCCCAGGTGGTGAAGCTGTTCTATTCCTTCCAGAACGCCATGGAGGGCATTCACTCTGAGACATATTCCCTGTTGATTGACACCTATATCAAGGACGAGGAGGAGAAGGCTAAGTTGTTCAACGCGATCAACACTATCCCCTGCATTGAAAAGAAGGCTGAGTGGGCGCTAAAGTGGATGGGATCTGACAAGTCCTTTGCGACTCGCCTGGTGGGCTTCGCATGTGTTGAGGGAATCTTCTTTTCAGGTGCCTTCTGTTCCATCTTCTGGTTGAAGAAGCGCGGCCTGATGCCTGGTCTGACGTTCAGCAATGAGCTGATCTCTCGCGACGAGGGACTTCACACGCAGTTTGCCGTGTCCTTGTTCCACACGCTGAAACCCAAGATCTTTGAGGACACGGTTCACGAGATCATCAAGGAGGCGGTGGAGTTGGAGAAGGAGTTCATTTGCGATGCTCTGCCGTGCTCGCTGATTGGCATGAATGCGAAGATGATGTCGCAGTATATTGAGTTTGTGGCGGATCGGTTAGCAGTGCAGTTGGGCACGCCGAAGATCTTTGGTGCTCACAATCCGTTTGACTTCATGGACTTGATCAGTCTGGAAGGCAAGACCAACTTCTTTGAGAAGAAGGTCTCGGATTATTCACGTGCCACCTCCGGTGCGGAGATCAGCTTTGACGAAGACTTTTGAGCTTTGTTAACACCTCCATCTCTTCTGGCGTATACCACACGATGTTGTGCTGCTCTCGTGCGAGCAATTCCATGTATTCGCATCGAGTCCAGTTTGACTTTGACGGAACCTTCGGGATTCCGATCTTCTTTTCATCGGTGTAGAGTCCCAGCCTCGTGACCATCTCCTTATTGTTGCTGCCTGTGCCGCAGATGATCGGCACATCACGCTTCGTTCCATGGATACGCACGAATGCATCGCCGTTGATCTCGAACTTCCCGATTGCGAACTTACCATCCTTGATGGTTCCGATCATCTTGTCGTTGTCAGCCGCATACTTCGCTTCGAGTTCCTTAATCCAGGCATTCACGGCTGTGCGGTCCTCTCCGATCGGGTCCGGTGGGTCATATTCATCGCGACCCAACACGATGATATCTGTGCCTGGAACTTTGAGTCGCTCGGTAAACATCAGCGGCGGACCCGAACGCAGATACTTGATCTTCTGTTCTCGTGACAGCGAATGATCGAACACATACCCAGGTAACACTGCTGTGAACCTCGCCTTCGTCTCTTCATCGAATGGCAAGGCTGCAATCAACGGCTCTAACTCCGGCACATCTGTGACGGGCTTTGATTCGGTTGCCACCTCTTCAAGCTGTGCTTCACCACGTGTCGGTGCCTTTGTCGTGCGTTCAATGATCGTGCCATTCTCAACGCCGACAGGTCCTAATGTATACAGATCTCCGCGTGACTGTAACAGACTCGGACGACCGAACTGATCCTTAAACTTGAACCCTGTGCGAATCGCATTCTGTAATAGGAAGATCACAACGTCCTTCTGATACTGTTTCAGGTAGGCGAACAACTCCGCACGGTCCCAGATGGGCTTGTCAAGGAACATCTTCCCAAGTTTCACGAAGACTTCATCACGAACATCGAAATAGGTCGACAGCGGACGAACATACTCCTCGGGTTGCGATGGTCTCACGCGGCACTGTGCGGGTTCGCCTTCCGAGAACACGGGGGCTAGCATATCCTTCAACGTCATCTTCACATCTTCGCCTTCGGACCTGTGTTGGGGGATTTCGAGGTTCTTCCAGTCGTTCGGAAGCGTGTTCAAACTAACCTGAATGGGGCAGTCCATCGCTGACTCTTCGAGGACATGACGCACCCTCGCAATCTTGATCCCCTTTTCCTCAACCTTTGTGCGATAGGTGTATTCGTCAAAACATTCGTGTTCGGTATCAGAGCGTGCTACGTGGAGATAGACAGAGCAATTCTGCTCTTCGAAAGGTAACGCCTGATGACTGCATGTGCGTAATGCCCGTCCAATGACCTGCTCAATTCGGCTCATGTTCCACCAGGGGTCGAGGATATGAACCTGTCGCACGTACCGGAAGTTCACGCCTTCCGAGATACGAGGTGTGGTGACAATCACGCGAACCTTTTCACCGTTGACGTTACGGTCTGACCTGGCTAATTGAAGAAGGGCATTTGTCTGGGCAGTCGAGACTTCGCTGCTCAACAACATGTATTCGCCCTTTGACTTTCCCTTATAGGCTGGGTTTCCCAGAAGAGGAGGTCCACTCGCAGGCGAGAATCCATGCTCCTCTAATGCCATTGCGAACAGACGAGATCCACGTTCGACATAGTTTGAGTAGACGAGAACAACACCCTTCGATGACTGAATCGTCTTAATGATGCTGACAAACTTCGCAGAGACTCCTGGAAGGGCTTCGGGTGTCAAGCATGGTTCACCGATGTAATTCCACTGACCTGCATTGTTCCTGAACACTTCGGCGAAGTCACGGTTCTCGGGCAGAACGCTGATCGTGGGAATCATTAACGCCATACGGGCTTCCTCATCACCTTCCTTCGCCTTTGTTCCGTCGATCACCTTCTTCTGTCCTCCTGTCACAGTCGATGGAGTTACCGTCAAGTATTTCAGCTGCGTCGCAGGTCCGATATCAAGTCCAGTGAATCCGGTAAGAGGTGTAGGTAATCCATCCACATCCTCCGCGGGGAGACGGAACGGAAATGTGAAGGGGTTCTCGCCCTTGACATAGGATACGTAGTTCTGGGCCCAGTCTCGGAACTCCTGCTCCTTTGATGCCTTGATTGAACCGTCCGGAAGAAGGAAGTCGGATGCAGCGATCTTCTTGGTGATCGGTTGCTTCCGGTCATTCCAGAGGAACAGGTTCATGTAGAAGATGATCTCCTCGTGACTATCGTACATCGGCGTAGCTGTAAGGAGAACAAGTACAAGACCGTTCGCCATCTTCACGAGACTTTCAAGTCCAGTGGACACCGTCTTCATCTCCGAGCTGCCCTCGCGAAGGTTGTGGGCTTCGTCAATGATCACCAGTCGATTATCAAATGTCTCGTGGATCCACTTCTCTGCTTCTGCGGGTTTGAGTTCAAGCAGCTTGCGATTGATCAACGCACCGAACGTGCTGTATCCGATAAACTCGTAGAACTCGTTGATGATACGATCCGCAAGGGTGCCGAGACGAATGCGAGTATCGGGGACATTCCACTGCTTCGGCTCAGACTCAATTCGCATCAGCATGTCGAGGTAACGGCGACCCGTGCATTGCTTCGAGGACAGGAGTGTCTGCGTCTTGTCGAGAGACACACGGTTAATGTCGAAGATCTCTGTCTTGAAGTTTGACTGGACTGCGGGTCCTGCGACAACAAGCACTTTCTTCTCCTGGAACTCGGGGCGTAAGATGTATTCTTCCGCAATTTGAATTGCAGTGCAAGACTTACCCACCCCTGTGCCATGGACCATCAAGAGGTTGCGTAGAGGGTTGTCCGGTGACACAACGCGACGCAGGAACTTCTGATGACTTTGAAGGGTATACTCAGACGAAGCATTGTCGCATAACTTGTTACGCAACTCTTTCAATGCTTCGAGCGAAGCAATGGGGAGATTCTCATTACGAATCTCTGCCAACTCCGGGTGAGTGAGATTAGCCATTGTGTTATGAGTAGAGGAGTTTAGGACGAAAACGAATGTGGTCGGATTTACACAATCTTGACAGTAAGACAAGTCATATGGACCCTGTATTTGAGCGTCGTGAACTTACTCGCTCAGTTCATATTAACGCCCCGAACCTCCAACGTAATATCCACGTCAGCCTTCTAGCACAACTCCGCATGAAATACGAGGGTGTTTGTATCCCAGAGGGGTTTGTGCAGCGTCGAAGCATCACGATCGTTGAACACTCGCTCGGTCGCGTAAACTTCATCAAGGGCGGACTTGATTACATGGTCAAGTTTCAGGCAGACATTTGTATGCCGCACCCCGGACAGACATTCCATGCAGAGGTCACACTTCGTAGTAAGATCGGTATTCACGCAGAGCTGGCCCCGATGAAGGTTCTTCTGCCTCGCGACCTCCATCTCGGAAACGATGGATTCGAGGATGTCAAGGAGAAGCAGCAGGTTGAGTTCAAGGTTGTCGGCTGCCGATTCCAGCAGGGCGATGATTCGATCGTTGTTCTCGGTACACTGACAAGTGTGATCAATCCCCAGGTCGAGAAGATCGTGGAGGGAACAACAGAGGTTGTTGAACCGATGATCGGTGCACCAACGGGCGAGACGTCTGAGAAGCGTGTTGTGACGGTTCCCGCCGAGATCGCGAAGGTCGCCGAGCCTGTGCGTCGTAAGAAGCTTACGAAACCTCCTGCCGCTTAACAAATGAACAGGGCTAGAAAAGATAAATTACGCGAACAAATCGATGGGTTAGATGTCCATGAACACGCCCAGGTTTTTTCCATTATCAAGCGATACACCGAGGAGTATACGAAGACACAGAGCGGGGTTCTTGTGTCGTCCGAGTCTCTTCCCGATACCTGCATTGAGGAGATGGAGCGTCTTGTCGCATTCTATGTTGATCAGCGTAGTCGAATGGATGCGGACGAACGTGCGAGGAAGAGTCTGCGAAAGGAGTAAATGGAGGTCTCGCTTGATGTGTCAGCCGTCCCTCTGACCGATGAACAGATCCAAACCATCCTGTCTGCCCGCCAGCCCCGCGAGGAGATTACCATTGAAAAGACATGTTCCGAAAAGGATATCAAAGAGAAGGAACCACTCCCTGATCCGGTCTTCGAGAACGGTGAGTTTGTGCCATGGGTCTATGACGCAGGTGCATCGCTCAGTCGACTAGACAGCTATGCTGCGGAGTTCACGGGGCTGATTGAGCAGATGTTTGCCGCCGGTCCTCAACTCAAACTCACGAAGGAGGGTATGGAGCAGCTTATCGCAGTTAAAAACGAATAACATAATCCGAGGAATTTACAAGGGCAATGGAATCTCTTCTCTCGTCACGTGCACGGGGGGACCTTGACTACCTTGCAACGTTCGTCAAGAACAGCAATGCTGAGCTTGAATGCAAGGTCCTTTCTGGACAAATCCAAACAAAAGACATCGCAGATCGAATCATCAAGACAATCGAAGGCTTTTCGGCTGGCTCCGCAGTCGAGACGCAACATGCCACCTTCTCCTATCCAGACGGACTTCGTGTCGTCGTCAAGGGGGCGGAGAACATCCACAAGGTCTGTACTACAAATAGCTTCAAGGGAACACAAGTGAAGGTCGAACGCAAGACACGCTACTTCGGAGGTCACGGCGAGCATGATGACATGGTCGACATACCCGACTCAGGAATCCGTTTCACGCTTCGTAAGGAGGAGGAAGTCCGCAGGGACTTCACCGGTTCCGCGATGGACCCGATCTCACACGTTCGAGTCCTGAACCGCAAGAGCTGGAAGACCCAGGACGGTCTTCTTCAAATCGACTTCTCACTGGTCAAGTCGAAGTCAAAGGGAATGAAGGCATTCTCGGAGATCCTGCGTCAGAACCCGGCGTATGAGCTGGAAGTCGAGGTCCTGAACCGCAAGGCTGACCCGAAGGCGATCGTTGAGTCGCTGCTCGTCCACATCGAGTATCTCCTCGTCGCTTTTCAGGGATCGTCATTTCTCCTCCCATCCTCTGACGTCAAGCGATACACGATGGAGTTCAATTCAAGTGGTCAGAAGTTCCTGAACCCAGTCACGATGAAACGCCGCCATATCCGGGCTGACCGTCCGAACAACATCCTCTCCGGCTACACGGTAACAAACAAAGCCGACGGACAACGATGCTTTATCATGGTCATGCGTGATAAGCGAGTGTTGATGATTCGCCCCAACGGTGGCATCACGTGGACAGGCATCATGGCAGTCAAGGACAGCCACATCGGAGATGTCATCGATGGAGAATACCTCGAAGACAAGAATCTGTTCTGTATCTTTGATGTCTACTCGTTCCGTGGAAAGAACACGACTCGTCTTCCGCTCTTTACGACCGATGAGGATGTCATCGCGAATCCTATGTCGTCTCGCATCGGCTGTGCCAGGGAGTTCGTCGCAGACCTGCGTCGTGACTTCTCATCAAGCCCGTCTGGCCGCCCTCTTCGCGTAGAGACCAAGCTGTTCCTCGCAGGCGATGGACCTGCGATGGAGGAGGCGATCACCACGATGCTGAACACTAAGTTCGAGTATCATACGGACGGTCTGATCTTCACACCTCGTGCGTCTCCCGTTGCACCGCTCGCAGATCGCAAGGGAAACACCTGGACGACTGTCTACAAGTGGAAGCCTGCTGACCAGAACAGCATTGACTTCCTCGTTAAGTTCAAGCCAGGCGAGACGTTCGACACTGTGCTGAAACAGCGAGTGTTCAAGGGACAGTTGTATATCGGTCGCACTCGCGGATTTGACATCGTCTACCCATGCGAAACCATGACGGGCGAATACAAACCACCGACTCTGCCTCCTGAACTCCAAGTTCTCGCCGAGACTCGCGACCGTGTTCCAGGTGTGTTCCAGCCATCTGTGCCTCGCAATCCCGACGCGTACCACATCATGATTCCCCTCGATGCGAAGGGCGTGCCGGTTGACAGTGCGGGGCAGCGTGTGGAGGACAATACAATCATCGAGTGTGTTCGTGATGTAGACCATGACCGCTGGACGATTCTCCGCACTCGTTACGACAAGACGTATCAATACCGCGTCCTCCACCAGCCGCAGTTCGGTAATGACGTCGCAACTGCGAACTCGATCTGGACGAACATTCACGTGCCGGTCACAGAAGAGATGCTAACAACATGCGTCTCGAATCCTCCCGACGATACGTTCGAGGACGATCTGTATTACCGCGATGACCTCGGATCTCGCGACCGTGTGTTGAAGGACACCTATGCCTTCCATAACAAGATCAAGGCTGCACTCTTCACTCAGGTTGTCAAGCCCGGCTCGACTCTGCTTGAATTAGCGATGGGACGTGGT
>Ga0114958_10003444_pt1 | contig 11298 bp, 3 predicted proteins | sample C_130208_EF_Meta_FD_89577 | JGI IMG/M metagenome (GOLD analysis project Ga0114958, IMG submission 89577) | Freshwater microbial communities from Lake Croche, Canada to study carbon cycling - C_130208_EF_MetaG | ecosystem: Environmental > Aquatic > Freshwater > Lake | place: Lake Croche, Canada... | reverse complement strand
TCAGGGATACACGGGCTACACGGGATACACCGGCCCACAGGGATACACAGGATACACAGGATACACCGGCCCCCAGGGTTACACGGGGTATACAGGATACACCGGCCCCCAGGGTTACACGGGGTATACAGGATACACCGGCCTCCAGGGTTACACGGGGTATACAGGATACACCGGACCTCAGGGATACACGGGTTACACCGGATACACCGGACCTCAGGGTTACACAGGTTACACCGGATACACGGGGCCTCAGGGTTACACAGGTTACACCGGATACACCGGGCCCCAGGGATACACAGGTTACACCGGATACACGGGGCCTCAGGGTTACACAGGTTACACCGGATACACGGGGCCTCAGGGATTCACGGGATACACGGGCTACACGGGACCGCAGGGGTTCACGGGATACACGGGCTACACGGGACCGCAGGGGTTCACGGGATACACGGGATACACCGGACCCCAGGGGTTCACGGGATACACGGGCTACACGGGACCGCAGGGGTTCACGGGATACACGGGCTACACGGGACCGCAGGGGTTCACAGGATACACGGGATACACCGGACCGCAGGGGTTCACAGGATACACGGGATACACCGGCCCGATAGGATACACCGGCTACACCGGATACACCGGACCGGCGGGGGCCGCGTATTATCCAACGTTCTCGTGGACGGAAAATACGGGCTCTGGATCGCGCGAGTGGCGCGGCATTTCTTCGTCGAGCAGCGGGCAATATATAGCAGCCTTTGAGACCGCGGGATATATTTATGTAAGTTCTGATTATGGGTTGTCGTGGAGTCAGATCAGCGCCACCGGTACCAAGTACTGGACGGGCATTACCTGCTCGGGAACCGGACAATACATGGCCGCTGCAATTGGTCAAAAATACGGCGGCAGCACGACTGGGAAAATTTGGGTAAGCAGTGACTACGGACAAACCTGGGCGCAATCGGGATCAAACACATATGCCTGGACAAGTGTTTCGTATTCGTCGTCGGGCGCCCTTCTGATTGCTACTGAAAATTACAGCGGCTCGAGCGGGACGGGAAGTCTTTGGGTAAGCTTTGACCATGGATCGAGTTGGTCTTCCGTGGGCGACGCAGGAACCCGTTACTGGATATCTTGTGTGATAACCGAATCCGGAGGTGACGTCCGTGCCGCCGCGGCGGTATACGGTGGATACATCTACACGTATAATGGATCCAGCTGGGTGGAACGCACAGGCGCAGGTTCCTTAAATTGGTCGGCAATCGCCTCGTCTTCCAATGGGTCTACCCTTGTCGCTGTTGCGTACAGCACATCTGTCTTCTGGTCAAGTGGTGACGGCGGGGCTACCTGGAACAGCTACTCAGCAGGCGGACTCGACTTTGCTGGGGCGGCGGTGTCCGCAGATGGGACCCGGTTTGCTGTTGCATCACGAGGTTCAACGGGGGCTATAAGAACGGGCGCGCTTGCGGGCGGCGTTGTCGGCCAAACCCAAATTGAAGCTTCGACGCAGATAGGTAAGGCTTGGTATGGTGTTGCCCTGTCGTCGACGGGATACTTCATATCGGCGGCGGGGAATGATACATATATATGGACAGCCGGCGCCGGAATAGGACCCCGAGGACCTCAAGGACCTCAAGGAGATAAGGGCGCGGCGGGAACAACAGGTAAACTCAACATAATCCCAGTGAATTGTTGCTCGACCTACTACGTTCCCTACTGCGCGGGATCCAATGGTCAGTCGTTCGCATATTATTACGTGCCCAACAACGGATGCTGCGGCGCGCCGGGCATTTACTTTCCTACATCTAACGGTGCATACGGAGAAGTGACTAGCTTTTCCATCTACGATGACCCGGGATATCCATATTCGTATATGAGGTTTTTCTATCTGAGTGGATGCGGTGCACCAACCCAAGTTACAAGTCAGTATGTATCTTTATCGGGTGTAAAGTACCTTGTTACATGTAGCTCCGGGACCCGAACACTGCGACTTGTAGGCACAGTACTTACTGCAGATGGAACCCAAAATTTTAATCACAAAGTCAATGTGTATCCGTCATAGCCGAATAAATACTATAAACACATCATCCCTCACCTCGAACCCCGCATTCAATCCCGGAAACATCACCGTCAAAGCTTCCTGCAAGGACTGTTTCGTCATATTCAAGCAAGCGAGAATGTACCTCATCCTCGAAATATACTGACCGTCCGTGGTGAGATATCGTGGTTGAGGAAATGGCTGCGACCAGAGAATCTTTTCACTCGTTGCTCCCGAGTTGATCCATTCCACAATCTGTCCCTTCAAAACTCCAGGATCCATGGTAAATAACGTATGAAGTCGCGCTGTATCCGCGGCTTGAGACGATATTGTTGATAAATTTGCTAAGGAAGCGATATCCGCCAAGGACACAAGAGGTCCAATCGTGTATCCGGCAGGAAGATTTGGGCCTGTGCTCATATTGCTATAGGTTGAGTATAATTTACATAGAGAGGGACGCCGTCAATCTTGAAGGTCATCTCATGATGAACGTGCCCACACACCCATGCCATAAGAGGATCGGTAAACATCTCCTCCTTTGGCGTGCAGAAGCCGCTAAACGGATACGTTTCCGGATTCATGGACCTGTACTCCCCATACAGACTGGCCTGGATGCGATTGCTGGGCATAAAGTGGGAGGCAATCACCAGCTTCTTTCCCTTCGCCTTACAATCCTCGATAGTCGACGCCAGAAACGCATGTTCAGCGTCTTGGATGGCCTTCTTCTCTCGCTTTCCGACGAGCACACCATCCACCCACAGACTGGGCTTGTAGTCGTCGGCCCACAGGGTCACGCCCGCCAGACGAAGGTTTGTATGCGGGAAATCATAGTAGGTATTCGTCAACCACACAAGGACCTCTTCGCCGAATCGTCGGTTCACATCTCGGATGACATTCTTTATGATAGACTCGTGATCTGACATCGTGACAACCTCATCAATCACAGGACCATACTGCGGGACAGACATCTTCACATAATCTTCGGGATGCTCGTACTCTTGGTTACCCATGACAATAAAGACCTTCTGCCAGCCTCCGCCGCAATAGTCGAGAAAGGGATACATAAACATAGACGGCGTGCTGAAGATGTCGCCCGTCAGAATCAAGAATGGTGCCTTGGGTGTGATCGACGTGCGGAAGTCGGGCATCTGAGCACTGTTAAATCGCGCATTGAAGTGATAATCGCCCCCCCATTGAAAGACGTGCATTACTATACAAATTGGAAACGTTTAGGGTGAAAATACCATCGGCGAATAGTCGCGCATTATCTTACGAATAAACAACAAGATGTCCTTGGGTCCGACGGGTCCGCAAGGCGTTCAAGGGGTTCAAGGACAAAAGGGAGACCAAGGAATTTCAGGTGCGACGGGACTCCAAGGCGTCGTCGGTCCTCCGGGGCCTCCGGGAAGCATTTCTGCACCGTCACAATCCATCATTCCCAACGCCAATCAGGCCTACGATATCGGATCGTCTAGCTTTGCCTTTCGTAATCTGTACTTGGGCCCCACCGGTGCCTCCAGCAGCACCATATACTTTGGAAATGCCAAGTTGATCGTTGACTCCGCGGGCAACTTCTATACCGTCAACAACGCCGGAACCACAGCGACGGTGGGTGGAAGCGGATCAAGCACAAGTGGGTCGGGGGGCGGATCACAATGGAGCACCTATGCGGCCACACAGACGGTCAATATGGGCGGATACGGCTTTGTGAGCGCAGGGCCTATCGGTATCGGCACGGCGGCCCCCACGGTCTCACTTGACGTGGCGGGTCAAATCCGTGGTCGCGTGGTCTTGTCGAACTGGTCGGGTGCCACGGGGACAGTTGATTTTACACAGGCCTCGGGCAATAGTATCTACAATTACATCACGAGCTCTAACTTTGGGTATCTGGTTCTTTCGAATCCCGGTTCCGGTTATGTTGGATCATACTCGGTCATCAAGAACAATACAACCACGGGTCTCACCATCGCCGTCAGCTATCCGGGTGGAGCGACGGGTCCCACCACACCTTTGTATATGTATTCCTCGAACGCCGTCACCCTCATCTGGGGTGGACCGACGGCAGGATACGTTCAGTTTTAATTTGATGTTTAAAAACGTTTTATCTATACAAGGTACGCGGTACACCAATGTCTGCCTTACCGGGTGCGATTGCCAGCGGGTTGTCGCCTCCATCCGGCCCTTCAACCAACACGATAACCGTAGGACTCTCCGGAATTTCAGATTCGTGGAGTACTCCGTATAACATCTATGTATTCTCCAACTCAAATGCGAGCACGAACGGCGCGACACTGCTCGACAGTTCCAGCAATGTGACGACCCTGTCCTACACGAGTTCGGTGATCCCTAACTCGGGGTCATATTACTACACGGTGGTGTATGCGGCCAACGCCAGGGGCACCTCGTGGGGAACCCAAAGTGCCATTGTGCAGTTCACGGGCTTCTTCCCCTTCGACATCAGCGGGGGCACAATCAATACAGACTACACGCGCACCCTTGTGTCGGGTCGTCAGTTGTATACCTTCAAGACGCCCAACCTTGTCTATAAAATCAGCAACGCGAGTGCCATCTCCAACGTCGGGTATCTGGCGCTCGGCGGTGGTGGAGGTGGTGGGGCGGGTGCCGGAGGCGGCGGGGGCGGGGGCGGACTCGTGTCGTGCAATGCCTTCAACGCGTCCGCCGGATCAACCTACAGTGTGCTGATTGGGTCGGGTGGGTCTGGCGGATCCTATTCTGTGACACCTGCGAACGCGAACGTCCCGGGTCTGGTGGCGTGGTACGACGCCAAGGATCCAGCGGGGACGGGTGTGTTGCCGTCGACGGGATCGACACTCACAACTGTTGCCGACAAGTCGGGCAACGGACGTAATCTTGCAAAGTTGGGATATGCAAACTCAACGAGCAACACCACCTGGGTGAGCAATGGGGGTCTGGGGTCGGCTATAAAGTTGAATTCGAGTCAATTGAACTATGTAGGGGCGATCAATCTTCAAACCTATACGGTTCTCATGGTCGTTCAATACGGTGGACTTGCAAACGCAGGAACCTTTGCTGGCGTCCCATCCGGTTCAGGATCGAGCTACAGTAGCTTGGATGGATTTGCCTTCTACTTGGACTCCGCAGCAAATACTCGAATGTATGGTGAGTACCTTACAAATGTCAACTATGTAGCATCAAACACCACAAGCCTTGGAACAAACGGCGGTCTTGTGAGCTATACTGCTGATAATAGTGGGACAGCTGGCAAGGGATTCTTGGCGAGTTTTATAAATGGGACTGCGGGATCAACCTATACCTTCACAGCGGCGCGCACGACGACTGCCATCGGGCTTTCCTTAGGTGGTGAATATGGTAGTGGCGCGTGGGCGACGAGTGGCGCGTCGAGCAACTACGTGTATGAGGTAGTACTGTTTTCTAACGCCTTGGGAACGGCCGACCGTCAGAAAATGGAAGGATACCTGGCTTGGAAATGGGGAATTCAGACACAGTTGGCGTCGACCCATCCGTACTATTCATTGGCCCCGACTCTCCCCGGCGTGAATGGCGGAAGCACCACCCTGTATTCGGGTGCTCTGTCCTCAGTACCTACGGTGACAACCACGAACGCGATCACCGCGAGCGATGCAAGTTATAACTATGTTGCCTTCATCAACACCTCGGCAAACGGGACCTTTACGGTATCGGGGGGACCCTTGACGGCAGACGTTCTCCTCGTCGGCGGCGGTGGTGGTGGTGGTCGGTACTATGGCGGCGGGGGCGGGGCGGGCGCTGTTGTGGCACAAATCGGCGTGCCCTTGACAACCGCGACAGCGGTCGTCGGAGCGGGGGGACCTGCCGCAACAGGCACAAGCACTAGCACAAACGCGGGAAGTGCCTCAACCTTCGCAGGATACACGGCGGCGGGCGGAGGGTATGGTGGAGGAACGGGTAACGGCACTGGAACAGCCGGAGGTTCGGGTGGATGCGGTGGCGGCGGAGGTGGCGGAGCAAACGCCGGAGGTTCTGGTACAGTAGGATTTGCTGGCGGTTCATCGGCGAATTCTGGCGGCGGTGGCGGTGGTATGGGGTCGGTGGGTGGAAACGGCAGCGGCGGCAGTGGTGGTGCAGGCGGTTCAGGAATCAATACGATCACTGGGTGGGGATCGTTGTCGGCCGCACTGACTGCCCTCGGGTTAGGCGTGAGTGGATACATCGCCGGCGGCGGCGGGGGATCATATGCCCCTATCGGACTAGGTGGGTCAGGTGGTGGTGGGTCGGGCGCAAACGACTCGGTTGCCGCCATCAGCGGAATACCTGCGACAGGAAGTGGTGGTGGTGGCGGATCCTCTCCTCAAACGGCTGGTTCGGGTGGTTCGGGCATGGTGATTGTGCGGTATCTCAAGTCGGCCGTGACTCCGGCGCTTACCAGCCCGGCGCCAACCACAAGTGTGTCGGTCGGCAACGCCACCCTGGGCGTCGACTACACGATCACCAATGACGGATCGTACACCTACTACAACTTTCTCTCCACCGGCAAGACGATGACCCTGACGACGACGGGATCGGGAAATATCACCACCAAGTACATTGCGGTTGCAGGCGGTGGCGGAGGGGGGTTTGATTCCGCGGGCGGGGGTGGTGCAGGCGGTGTTCTCTCCAACGTAAATTACAATACCTTTGCCCTCGGGACTACTTGCAATATCACGATTGGAGCAGGTGGGGCGAACAGCACAAGCAGTAGTTCACATGGATATTCTGGAGGAAACACCGTGTTTGGAAGTTTCACAGCTCTGGGTGGGGGCGGCGGACAGTCCTACGGTATAGGAACTACCCCGCCTACGGGAGGCAGTGGAGGAGGCGCACAAGGAGCAGGTACACCGGGATCGGGAACACTTGGACAAGGATACGCTGGTGGAACAGGCAACGGCACAAACGCGGGAGGCGGCGGCGGCGCGGGCGGTCTAGGAGGTAATGCAACCTCGACTGCTTGTGGAGTCGGAGGTATCGGTGTAGTGTGGAGCAACGGTGCTGTACTTCAATTAGCCGGGGGCGGGGGAGGCGGACGAGGAGGAGCTACTCCGACGGCTATACCTGGAGGAGCAGGATCCTACGGCGGTGGTTCGGGTGGAGGACAGTACACGGCTGTCCCTGCAATCCCCAATACGGGTGGTGGTGGTGGTGGTGGTGGAGGATTCAACGGATTAGGAAGCAGTGGAGGTTCCGGCTTCTTCTCCATCGGATTTCCGAACACCTCCCTGGGCATCGTGGCCTTGGCCAGTGGGGGCGGAGGCGGTGCCTCGTCGACCTTTACAGCTCTCGAGGGCGGATCGGGGGGCGGGGCGTCCGGCTACCTGACCACCAGCAACGCCCCGGGCGCCCAAGGGTATGCGGGCGGCTACGGGTCCAACACGGGAACCATTTACTATGGCGCCGGTGGAGGTGGGGCGGGTGGGTATGGTGGCAGCGCCACGACCGTGTCCGTCTCTAACGCGACCTCGAATACGGACTACAACACCAGCATTGGTGGGTCGTACACGTACTACAACTTCACGGCGACGGGCAAGACGATGTCGTTCACCACTCTCGCTCCGCAGACGATCCAGTATCTCGTGTTGGGCGGTGGCGGTGGAGGTGGGTACAACGTCGGTGGCGCAGGTGGCGGAGGAGGACTGCAAACTTCCTCTTCGTACTATCTTCCGGCGGGGACGTATACCATTACAGTTGGAGCGGGCGGCATTGCCGGCTCGTCTACTGGGGCAACAAACGGAGGTTATGGAGGTACTTCAACCTTTGGTAGCATTACTGCAAACGGAGGTGGTGGCGGCGGCGACGGAGGAAGTCCAGGATTTAACGGAGGTTGTGGTGGTGGCGGTGGAGCGATTACTAACAACCTCGCCGGTGGAATAGGCAGTCAGGGAGGCAACGGTAGTGTCGGGTTAAGAGGTGCGTATTTGACTGCTGGTGGGGGTGGAGGCGTGGGTGGTTCGGCAGGAGCCCCGTCGGGCTCGACGACGGGAACAGGTGGATCAGGGTTCACGTGGAATGGCACTACTCTCGGTGGAGGTGGAAGCGGTTCCGGTCATTCGGGATCAGTCGCGGGGGCGGCGGGACCGGGTGGTGGAACAGGAGCAATAACAGGAGGAGCTACAGTTGGAGGCGCCGGAACTAACGGACAGGGTGGTGGTGGTGGTGGTGGCCCCGGAAACGGCGGAAGCGGAGGCGCAGGCGGTTCGGGTCTCGTCTCTATCGCCTTCTTGACCAGCGCCATCACAGCAACATCCACTTCGGGGGCGAGTGGAGCAGGTGTCACGGTTGATAACGGTTCTCTCCTTCTCTCCGTGGGTGGTGGGGGCAGCGGCGGTGTCGTGGGCGCCTCGGGCAACGTGGGTGCGGCCTCGTATGGCGGCGGCACGGGTGGTAGCAACTCAACGCTAGCGACGACGGGCACCAACTACACGGGAGGTGGAGGAGGAGGTGGCGGATCCAACAGCGGGGCCGCAGGTGGATCGGGTCTGTTCTTGCTGTCCTATCCTTACTGGACAACGACCGCGACCTATTCCACCTCGACCATCAGCAATGTGGAGTACTTCACCTTCACGAGTGGCGGGACGTTGACGACCTTCACGCAGATGCTGATGTACTACTTCGCCATTGGTGGGGGCGGCGCAGGTGGAGGCAACGCGGGAGGTGGGGGTGGTGCGGGAGGTCTTACCCAGGGATACACCTTGCTGAATGCGGGAACCTACACCCTGGCTCTGGGTGCGGGCGGCACCGCACCGGGGAGTTCGACGGCCTCGGGCGGAACTGGGGGGAATACGCTGTTGTACACGGGCACCCTGACGTCACCAACAACAACAATATCAAGTACCGGAGCTTCAACAGCAAGTGACACAAGCTACAACTATCTGATATTCCCGAACACGACGGGAGGGACACTAACTGTTGGCGGTGCCTCGTTGACTGCTGACATCTTGATCGTAGCCGGCGGCGGCGGAGGTGGGTCTAACCAGGGCGGCGGAGGTGGCGCAGGCGGTGTAGTGTACTTGTCTAGTCAAAGTCTTAGCGGAGTTAGCAATGTTACGGTGGGAAGCGGCGGTGGTATCGCTGGCCAGGGAGGTAATTCACAGTTTGGAGCCTTGACACCTATCGCATTGGGCGGAGGTGTTGGTGCCTCCTGGTATACCGGGAACAGCGCTTCCTCGGGCGGATCCGGTGGCGGTGGATGGTCTGCCGGCTACTCACAATCAGCACCCGGTTCGGGAGCATACGGACAAGGAAATTCGGGCGGAACGGCCTTGAGTGTTGGAGCGTATGCTGAGTCTGCGGGCGGCGGCGGCGGCGCTGATTTAACGGGCAGCGGAGTTGGAAGCAACGGAACGACGACGGCGTCTGGACAGGGTGGTCAGGGCACTGCGGCATATTCGTCAATTCTGTCCGCGTGCAGTATAGGTCAAAAGGTGGGTAACACGTGGTATATTGCGGGCGGCGGCGGAGGAGGAGCACCGGGGGCGGGAACAATTCAAGCCGGTGGAGCTGGAGGGTATGGCGGTGGAGGGTCTGGAGGATATCGTGCTGGAACGCCGGGTGTCGCGGGTCTTCCTAACACGGGAGGTGGAGGTGGAGGTGCCTCGTATAGTGGAAACGGAGCAACCTTCTATTCCGGTGCAGGTGGAGGATCGGGTGTGGTGATTGTTCGCTTTCTTAAGACGGCCACGACGTATACCACAACGGGAACCTTCTATGCGAGCGCGTCGGGTGGCGGTGGTGGCGCAGGCAGTGCGGGTGCTCCGGCCTCGGGTGGGTGTGGCGGTGGTGGGGCAGCGACGACCACGGCAGGTGCCTCGGGAAACCAGGGCTTCTCGGGAGGCACGTACACGGCAACCAACTTTGGCGGCGGCGGCGGCGGTCTGGGTAGCGCGGGCGGTGTGGGCAGTAACTCCACCATCACCGGAGGCAAGGGTGGCGCGGGTATCATCTTCAACTCCCTCGGATATGGCGGTGGAGGAGGTGGAGGCACGAGTAACGCGTCACTGGCGGGCACAGGAGGGTTTGGTGGTGGAGCAGGTGGATACCTGAACCAAGCGGGCACGGCAGGCACGAACTACACGGGTGGTGGTGGCGGTGGGGCGGGATACGGATCCTCGGCCGGTGGTGTGGGTGGCACAGGTGTCTTCATCTGCTCCTTCTTCGTGCCGAGTCAGGCAGGTCTGGATGCGCTGGGCAATACCTCTCTCCGTCTGTGGTTGGATGCGACCGATGTCGCGAATTCGGGAACAAACCCCTCACCCGGCACACTGACCACCTGGATCGACAAGAGTCCCTGTAATGCCTCTACCACCGGCGGCAGTCCGGGCAAACTGACCACCCTCGCCATCAACGGCAAACCTGCCGTTCTCTTTGATGGCAGCACCAACTACTACACAGGTGCAGTATCCGACACCAGCGCCATCCTCTCCGTCTACACGGCAGGGTACATCAACAGCAACGCGACCTATCCTGTGATTGCGAACAATGCCCGCCTGATCTCTCTGGGTGTCACTGGGTCAACCGACACCTTCTCGTCAAACTACATGTCCCTTGGACTCAGTGGAACCAACCCCATCTTGGCGAGCACGCGGGGCGGCGTCATCAATACCTCGGGAACCTACACATACAATACGCCCTTCTATGCCGTCACCGAGTACTCGGGAACCAGCAATTACAGTTACATCGATGGCAACAGCAACATTCCCGCGGCGTCGTCGGGCAACTTCGGTATCACGTCCTACGCGATCGGACGCGATGTAGGCAATGCGGCGGGATACTGGAACGGCTACATTGGCGAGGTTCTGGTGTATGCCTCGTACCTCAACGACTACGACCGCTTCCGCCTGCAGACCTATCTGTCGAACAAGTGGAGCATGGTGTTCCCAGTCGTGACGGTGGGCAACGCGTCCCTCGGATCCGACTACACCATCACCTCCTACAACGGTCGCACCTACTACAACTTTTTCACCACGGGCAAGACCATGACCCTGAACGTGACGGGCGGGACCCTGTCAACGCAATACATTGTTGTAGGCGGCGGGGGCGGCGGCGGGTTCGACGTCGCAGGTGGCGGCGGTGCCGGTGGTGTTCTGTCGAACCTCGCATATTCGCTGACACCCGGAAACTACAATATCGTTATCGGGGCGGGTGGAGCAGGGTCGACAGGTCCCAACGGAGGTGCAAATGGCGTATATGGAGGAAGCACGACATTCGGTTCTTTTACCGCTCTGGGTGGAGCGGGCGGAGGAACATTT
>Ga0114958_10003443_pt1 | contig 11300 bp, 10 predicted proteins | sample C_130208_EF_Meta_FD_89577 | JGI IMG/M metagenome (GOLD analysis project Ga0114958, IMG submission 89577) | Freshwater microbial communities from Lake Croche, Canada to study carbon cycling - C_130208_EF_MetaG | ecosystem: Environmental > Aquatic > Freshwater > Lake | place: Lake Croche, Canada... | reverse complement strand
GTTCGGTGAGATGGAACGTAACCGAATTATAAAGTTCGGCGAGATGGAACGTAACCTAATTATACAGTTCGGTGAGATGGAACGTAACCTAATTATACAGTTCGGTGAGATGGAACGTAACCTAATTATACAGTTCGGTGAGATGGAACGTTTAATAGTAATCAATATGATGTCATTTATTTATATATTGAAATTGTTCTTGCACTTGGATCATTTGTACTATTATTTGTATATTTTGGCATCCAATAATACGGCACTATATTTTCACAATCTTTAAAATATTTATTAAATATTTCTAAATAATATTTTTTCTCCAATTCAATATTTGCTTCATATATTTTTCCTGTATTCTTATAATAATAACTTGCTATATGTTCTTGCAAAATTATAAATAATGATCTATCAGTTGAACTTACTCCATCACTAAATGCTTCTTTCTTTCTCCACAAAATTTTATCTGGCAATATTTGTCTTCCATTATAATCCTTAAAATAATTTTTTATAAATGACTTTCTTAATAAATATTTTTCTATCTTATTATCTTCATTTATATTATTTTTATTACTATTATGATTTCGTATTTCTGGAGGTAAAGATAATATATAATTTACTAAACTTTTGTCTAAAAATGGGGTTCTCGGTTCTAAACCGTTTGATGAAATTGATTTATCTGAACGTAAAACATCAAATAAATGTATATCTTTTAATAATCTTCTTGTTTCTTTATCAAATTCTATATTATCTGGACATAAATTCATATAAAGATATCCACCAAATAATTCATCTGCACCATCTCCATTAAATATCACTTTTGCATCTGTATTTTTTGATATATATTTACTTATTAAATAATTACCTAAACTTGCTCTTACAGTTGTTGTATCATATGATTCTATCGCATAAATCACTTCTTCTATAGCATTAAACATATCTATTTCTTCAATTATCACTTCTGTATGAATACTTTCAATATAGTCTGCTACAATTTTTGCATATTTCAAATCCGTTCCCCCTTTCAAACCAATACTATATGTATTTAATGGCTTATTATTTTTTTTTAAATTTTTTGCAACTAATGCCGATATTAAACTACTATCTAAACCACCACTTAATAAACAGGCAATTGGTCTTTCTGTAGTTAAACAACGTTTTTCTACCGCATAATTTAAATATGTATTTATAGATATACTTATATTTTCAGAGATATTATTACAATATCCTAACTCTAATGAATGTGAAAAAGATGGCACAAAATATTTCACATTTTTTTTTCCAATTTCTAAATTCCAATTTAAATCAATTTTACTTAATTTATATTCACTATATGTACCCGGCTCAAATTGTTTTATATATGATTCATGATATTGTAAAAAATTTAAACATTTTAACTCTGATGCAAAACCAATTACATTTATTGATACATTATTTGGAAAATATTCATATAATGGTCTTACTCCAAATGGGTCCCTTGCAATATATAATTTTTTATTTAAATTACCATTATTTAAACGTCCATCAAATAATATAAAAGAAAATACACCATCTAACATAATCAACGTTTGTTCTATACCATATTTTATATATAAATGAATTATCACTTCACAATCTGATTCTGTATTTGGAATTACATTTATTTCTTTATATAAATTTTTATAATTATAAATTTCACCATTACAAATTAATGTTATATCATTAAATATTAACGGTTGATTTGAACTCTCATTTAATCCATTTATAGCTAGACGATGAAAACCTAATATTAATTCACCCATTGTTTTATTATAAATAAATTTAGAACTTTCTGGTCCTCTATTTTTTCCTTTCATAAATTCATCTTGAATTTCTTTTAATGTATAATTCATAAAATTAATTCTATTATTGAATCTATAATTCATAAAATTAATTCCATTATCAAGTAAAATACCACTATTTAATAAAGCAAATATTCCACACATTTATTTTATATGTTTTTATATGTTTTTATATTTATGTCTTTATATTTATTTTATTTAAATTTTTATATATAATATATAATTATATCAATGTCTAATTTAAATTACAATACAACCAATATTAATTCAGGATGTTTAGCATCATTTGATGAACCTGTATTTAAGATTCATAACGAAACAAATAAAAGAATTTATAATAGAAATATTCCGTCACAAACATTACAACCATATCTTGATGTTAGACCTGTTATGACAAAATATTCTTATTTTCCTATTGTAGATCCTAGAAAAGAAACTAAAGTTAATTTAATAAAAGCACCAAATTTTAGTGTTAATCAAGTTTTTAATCCTAGTAATACAAAATCACCTTATTCTGGTTATGCAACAAATATTAATTTAGAATCTGAACTTAAAAATCAAATTTTTGCATTACAAAAATGTAGTCAATCTGTTTATGTTCCTAGTTCTAATAGCGATTTATATAAATATCAAATACAATTTCAAAAAACTCATATGCCACACGAGTTATTATTTCAAAGTTATATTTTTGATAATTTTAATCCAAATATTAATAATAAATGTGTTGGCACTAATTTATTTTATAATGATACTAGATGTCAAAATAAAGAAACATAAATTTTAATTTCTCTCTAACTGTTTAAATATATATTCTGTAGTAATCTTTATATCTTTATTATATATATTGTATGAAAACTAAAATTAAAACTAAAATGAAAACTAAAATTAAAACTAAAATTAACAAAACATTTAAATTACAAAAAGTTAATTGTAGCCCAAAACCTAAAAATGAAATTAATAACTTTTCTTGTTATACAACCAAAAATTTAATTAAATTAAGAAATTTTTGGAATGCTAGACATCCTGATATTATTATTAAATCTAACTCGCCAAAAGAAATACATACTATTCTCTCTAAATATTTAAATAATATATGTAATACTGAATTATGTTGGTTAAAACAAAAAGAATTTAATAATTTAATTCCTGAAATTCAAAATTCTTTTGCACCAAATGCACCTAAAGAATGGGCTAATAACCCTAATGAATGGTTATCTAGTTTAGATATTCTAAATGTAATGAAACAATATGAAAAAGCATATAAATGTTTTAATTTTATTGGACCTACTCCTATTGATTTTGATAAAAAATTATATGGCAAATGTGTTTGGGATGAATTATGTAATTTTAATATTCAAAAATTTATTAAAAATGGTATTACTAAAATTGGGGTTATATTTAATACGGATACTCATGATAAGCCTGGACAACATTGGATTTCTCTATTTATTAATATTAAAAAGAAAAAAATATTTTTTTTTGATAGCAATGGGGACATTCCACCAAAAGAAATTATTACTCTTGTTGAGAGAATACAAAATCAAGGTAGTAAATTTAAAATTAATTTTAAATTTGATAGTAATCAAGGAGTTGAACATCAATATGGTAATACAGAATGTGGAATTTATTCTTTATTTTTTATTGTTCATATGTTAGAAGATAAAATTACTGAAAATTATTTAAAAACACATATTTTAAAGGATGAATATATGCAAAAATTTAGAAAAATTTATTTTAACTGATTGAAATAAATATGTATAAATACTTAGTATTTTCTGTTTATTTATATTATTATATTTTTTATATAAATCATTAATGTCTAACTCCAATTCTATTAGCGAATTTATGCAGAAAAAAAATATTAATCTTTTATGGGATATTATTATTAGTATTGAAAATTTTAAATTTTTATCTAAAACCCTTCAAAATGATGTACAACAATATTTTTTACAAAATATCAGTACATTTTTATTTAATGACCAACAAAATACTTATTCTTTAATTGATTTAAACAAAAAGTATATTTCTTTTATTTCTAGTTATATTAAAAAATTATATCCACATAAAACAAATAAAATTAAAATATTAAATGAACCTATTACACAAAAAGATTTTCATGCTACTAAAATGAATCAATTTGAAAGAGATTTACAGCAAAAACAAGCGGAATTTACAAATATTATTAAAACGGTTGTTCCACCTAAACCTGATTTTTTAGATGTTAATAATGATAAACCTATTGAAAATATAGAAGATTTATTAAAAAATATTACGGCACAAAGAAATTATGATAATACAATCTTTAATCAGCAACAAAATAATACACAATCTCAAAATATACAATCTCAAAATATACAATCTCAAAATATACAATCTCAAAATATACAATCTCAAAATACACAATCTCAAAATATACAATCTCAAAATAATGAAACTCAAAACCAAAATAAAAAAAATATATCTTGGTCTCTTGAAGAAGAGATTATTCCTAATAAACAAGACAATATATTATTAAATTTTGAAGATAATTTTTTAGATAATACAAATAAAATTCAAAATGAAAGAGAAAATATATTTGATTTAAAATTTGAAATTCAGAATTTAAATAATAAATTAAATAATATAAATATACAAATAAATGAAATTTATAATATTATTAAAAATAAAATTCAGTAAATAAAAAATTGAAATAATATTTTATTAATTTATAATTTGCAATAAACAATCAATTTAAAATAAATTTAAAATCAAAATGTCATCACAAGTTTATACAGTTGATACCTTTGAGTTTTGGGGAATGTTATTAATGGGGTATGTTAGTTTTTGGTTTGTGGTCTCTATATTTTGTTTAATATTTTGTGCTTTAATTATGATAATTAATAATCCTAATTCAAAAGTTAAAAAAATAAATTAAATTTAATTAAATATTTTTCAAGAAAAAAAATTGATTTTATTTCTTTTTTTTCTTGAAAAAATAATAAAAATGTATATTATTATTATTTTATTAACATATTATATTTATACTAACAAATATATGCCAAATATTAAATATCATAATTTAAAATATATAAATTTTAATAAATCAAATAATATAAATAAAATTTATAATATAAATACAACTTTTGATATAAATGAGACTTTTGATTTTGAAATAAATAAACATAATATAATTAGTCAAATAATGTATTTAATATTTCATTAAATTTTATATAAATTATTTTCACTTTTTTGATTTTTTTGATTTTTGGTTAATTATATGTTATTATGTTTTTATATTGTTTTTTTTATTTATATGACAACTTGTTTAAATACATTTTCACCTTTTTGATTTTTTTCTAATGTGCCTATTTGTAAAGGTACTTTTGAAGGATCTTTTAATGCATCTTCATAACTTTTTTTGTCATATATATATAATAAATTTTTATTTATTTCACGTGCAATATAAGTTACTTGTCCTAATTTTAAAATTTTTCCTTTCCATTGAATCTCCATTTTATTTGCTTGTACTAATAAATCATTTTGTTGATCTTTATAATCTGGTGTATAACTAAATTTATTTATATTTGTATCACCAAAATTTACACATTTTCCATTTGAATATAAATAACAATCAAATGCGGTTTGTTTTATTATATCGGTTAATTGTGCCGTTAAATTTGCTTTTATTTCTGATATTTCATATAAATATTGATCACTTGTAAAAGCTACTCTTGGTATTGATTTACTTAAATCTTGTCTTTTTAATTCTATTGCTTCATCCGATTTTATTTGTTTCTCTGAAAATTTCATTAAATAAATAAAAACTTCTACTGTCTGTAATTCTATTGGTAAATCTTTATGACTACATATTCGCCTTGCACGTCCGATAATTTGTTCAATTCTTACAGGATGCCAATATGGTTCTGTTATATGAACATATCTTGTATTTTTTAAGTTAATGCCTTCTGATCCTGATGAAGTAATCATTAATATTTTTATTACTTCACCTAAATTATTATTTCTGTATTTTTTTAATAATTCACTTGAAATGCTATCCGGTATTTGATCCCATTCACCGTTATAAATATGTCTTATAATTTCTTTTTCTTCTGAAGTTTCTGTTCCGGTATATAATGCATAAGTTGGTTTTCCTAATTCAATTTCAGAATTCATATCAATTTCCCAAACACCATTTGAATTTTTATTTATTTTAAATCTTGCAAATCCATTTTTATTTAATACTAAACTTAAAATTGTTATTCCTTCTGCTGTTCTAAATTGACTATATAAAAGATGTAAACCAACATGATCAGGATCTTGAATATTCTCTAAAATATATAAAAATTTTGGACTATAAATTTGTAATGCTTCTGGTGTTAAATAATCATCTGAATTTTGTTCTAAATATATTAATGCCTCATTTAATCTTTCTTTATAATCTTTGCCACCAATTTCATCTAATATTTCATCACCTTCTATTTCACCTTCATTTTCATTTTCTAAATCTTGAGTTTTTTCTATTTTATCAGCTTCTTTTGCGATTTCTGTAGTTGTTTTTGATATTGGTCTTGGTCTATCTGGGATTACATAATTACAAAATAATCTTGAAAAAATACGATATGTTGATGTATTTTGTGAAAATAAATCTGAATTTTCAGTTGATGACTTTTTATTATCTCTTTTTTCTATTAATCTTTCTTCTTTACGTGCACTTTCATAAGCAGTAAATTGAAAATCACTCATTTCTGCTCTTATAATATGATAATCTACACCTAATTGTTTATTATATCTAGGCAATAAATTTTCTTGTGCACTTTTAAAATATGAAGATAACCCAATTATTCGTCGTTTTAATGAATCTGTATTTTTTAAACTTGAACTTCCTGTATCTGTATACATATTCATAAATTCATCAAAATTATCAGGCAATGCTTTTCTATATTTAATTTCTATTTGATCAGTTAAAACTTCAATATCATTTTTTCTTAATATACCAACAATTTTTCTTTCAAAATCGTCATCTGTTTCTATATATTCAGAATTAATAATTATATCTTTTTCATCATAATTACATTCTTTCTGTTTTGAATTTGAATCCAAATTATTTTCTTTATAATCAGTTGATACACCTTGATATTTATTGCTATTATTTAAAATATTTTTAAAACCAAATGGATTTTTAGTGACAATTAACATTTTACTAGATGGCGAATAATCTAAATAATCTAAAGTTTTTGTACTTGAACGATCACCTAATAATATTTCATATAATATTTCTTTATCTATCTTTCTGGTCGTATTTACAACTAACGGAAATTTCCAAGTTTTAATATATCCACGAAGTATATTAAATAATATAGCAAATTCATTTGGATAATTTATAATAGGTGTTCCACTAAGTAATACAATTCTACAATTTATTGCAATTAATAATAACTCATATAATTTTAATGCCATATTTAACGGTAAATGTTCTTTCTCTCCTCGTTTATTTTCTTTTATTTGTTTTTCTTTCTTTAATTTATTTACAATTCTACTTATAAAATTATGTGCTTCATCAATTATTACAACTGAATTATCAAATATATTTTTTGTGTAATTCATTGTAAGTTCTCTTAGTTTTTTTTCTCTTAATCCATTGTAATTTATAAATTTATATTTATGACTTATCATTTCATTCAATTGTTCTTCTAATTTAGTTTTATCTGCATCATTTAGATCATTATAATTTGATGGTTTTTTTATATTTATTAGAAATGCACCTTCATTTTTTTTAATATATTCTATTGATAAATTTAAAACACTTGATAATACAGGCAATGCTTGAGGTTTTGTTTTAATAGATATCCATTCCCAATATTGATTTCTCTTATATAATAAATCACCACATTTTTTTAGTTCTTCTATATAATTTGCTTTTAGAGAAGCCGGAAGTAAAATTATAACACATTTGGAATCTTTCATACCTTCAGCTATTGCTATACTTGTGCATGATTTTCCTGAACCTAATCCATGATATAATAATAATCCACGATAAGGTGTATATAAATTTAAATAATCACGAACAATTTTTTGATGTGTTAATAGAGAAAAATTTGAACTTGTTTTTCCAATATTATCACAAGAAATACTATCAGAATTATCTTCAATTTCTCTTTTATAAGGTTCAAAAATAGAATTTATAAAATTTACAAAAGTTTCACGGTCATTCATTACATATTTTGGTACTTGTATGATTATAGGGGGTTTTTTATCTGGTAGTCTATCTTTTAAAGATGTATCACCAATTCTAATAATATTTTCTGGTCCTAATATAGCAATCCCTTTTTCAATTTTTGTAGTAAATCTTTTACGTGGATTTATTTTTTCTGTTTCTTCTTCTAGTACTGGTTCTTGCATTAAAACTTGTGGTTGTGTTGGTGCTTGTGCAGAAATGTGTACTTGTTCTTGTGCAAGAGTTTGTGTTATTTTCTGTCCTTTAACGCATTTAAATTCTTCATTTCTTATAAAACCAGATTTACATTCATTTACACAACGTTTTGTTTTTGGATTTAATTCTTTCCCTTCAGGACATTCTTTTGTTGATTTTTTTGGTTCAGCTTTTGGAGGTTCTTGTATTTGTTGTACAATTACAGGTGGTTGTGGTAATTGTTGTTGTTCTTCTTCTAAATCAACTTCTTTTATAATAATTTTTGGTTGTTGTTTCTGTCCTTTAACACATTTAAATTCTTCATTTCTTATAAAACCAGATTTGCATTCATTTACACAACGTTTTGTTTTAGGATTAATTTCTTTACCTTCAGGACATTCTTTTGTAGATTTTATAATATTAATTTTTACAGGTTCTTCTACTTGTAGTTCTATTGGGGGTTCTTCTATTTGTGATTCTTCTACAATTCTAAAAGGTCTATTAATTTTAATTGATTTAGGTTTTTGTTCTGTTTGTATAGGTTCTTGTATTGAAGGGTTTAATTTTTCTGCAATAATTTCAACTTCTTTTTGTATTACAGGACTTGCAACAGTTTTTATAATATTTGCATCTTTAAATTTTTTCAAAAATAATTCCCTATTAAAACCTTTTTGTGTTTCATCAATAATTAATGTTTTTTTTGGTTTATCATGTCTTTCAAGATTATCGGGTCGTTGTTCATTTCTGTTAAGTTTATCAGAGAGATCATTTCTCTCTATTTCTTTTCTTATAGGTCTATCAGACTTTTCATTTTTCTGAGGTATTTGATTATTATTTAATTTAACATAAACTGGTTTTCGTTCTTCTATTTTAGGTTTTACTATCATTTTTTGTTTTAATTTTTCTAAATAATTCATATTCTCGTAATTATATATTATATTTATTTTAATTGTAATAAATATAATGCAAAAAAGTAAATTTTAATTTTAAATAAATCCATAAAATTAAAAAAAATTTATAAATTTTAATAATTTATTCAAATTTAAGCATTTCATTATTTATAGATAATAATTTTAAGGCTTTATTACAAGCAATTTGTTCTGCTTTTTTTTTTATTTTATGTTGACCATCACCCATAAAAATGAATACTTTACCTCCATTATTATTTAAATGTATTTGTATATCGTTAAAAGTCTTAAAATCTGTAATATTTTTAGCTTCTTTAAATTTTAAAGAATGAATAGATTGACCTAAACATAAATAAACACCCATTTTATAACCCTGTTCTTGATCATGTTCAATTTCTAAATAATGAGGAGTTGTTTTGAATTCTTTTTGTATATTTACCTGTAAAATATTTTTATAATTATCATCATTTTGAATTAATTCAACCCAATCTATATGTTTTTCAAATACATTTTCTATAAATTTTTGTGCCATTTGAAAACCAGGACCAGTAATAAAAGTTGTGTCAAACCAATTTTCACTATCATCAATTTTTATTTTATTACAATCTAAAAATAATGCACCAATAAATGCTTCAAATAAACAACCTAATCTCTTTAAATTTGTTCTTATTTTTTTTTCTTCAGCATGTTTTGATAATATTAACCATTTATATAAACCCATCTCATATGCAATTTTTCCAATATTTTCATTTTTAACAATTGCAATTTTTTTTTCTGTCATAAATCCTTCATTTTCTTTTGGAAATCTACGATATAAATAATATTTTGTTATACATTCTAATATTCCATCACCTAAAAACTCTAATCTTTCATTTGATTTTGTGCTTAAAGGATAACAATTATCTGGTTTTTCAACTATAATAATATTTTGTTGTAAATTTTCAAAATTAGGTCTTTTAGTATAAGAACGATGAACAAATGCTTTTTCATATAATTTTATATTTGTTACAATTTCAGGTAAGCCATATGTTTTAAGAATACATTTGACATCTTCTAATGTAATCTTAATATTTAGTGGATTATATGGATTAAATATTAATGCACCGTCTTCTGTTTTTATTAAGTCATCTTCGTGATTTAGATTTAATTTAAATTCATTATCATTTGTTTTAATTTCAGCCATTTTTGTCTATTTATAATATCTTAAATTGTCTTTAAATGTTTTTTTAAATTTAATAAAAAAAATAATCAATTTTTTTTATGGTATAATTAAATAAATTATTATCAAATATAAAAATACTAAAAAAAACAAATACTGTAGATTTATTTTTGAATATTTTAAATAATTAAATTTAATTTATTTAGTATTTAGAATAAAATAAAATATTTTTATAATTTATAAATAATGGTTTATATGTCAGGTTCAAAAATGGCGCGAAACGCCGCTTCAATTGTAAATCGTCCTACTTGTGGGGGCGATAAAAAAGCGGGTACAGGTCATAGTGTAGGACAATTTCTTAGCAGTCAACCCTTCCTTTTAAGAGTTCCTCATGGAAACCCTAGGAGATGCATGCCATCTACAACAATTCAAACACAACATTATGGTTATCGTGCAACTCTTGGGCCCGGTTAAATATATGTATTTTTTGTCTTTTTTTCTTAAAATTTAGCATATATTTATAAAAAATTATCTTTATTTTGTTTTTTATAAATATATACTATATAATGAAAAAGAAAAATTTAACAAAAAAAAGACAACATTGCAAAAGTTTAAATAAAGTAATGAGTAAAAAAGACAAATTGCATAGATGCATTTTAAAAAAACCTTTAGTTTGTACAGCAGGAAAACATTATAATAAAAAAACAAAAAAAATGTAGAATTAAATGTAAAATTGGTAAAGAAGTGCGTAAAGGAACTCGCAATCGTTGTATTAAAAGATGTAAAAAATATCAAACGCGCAATAAAAGAAATAAATGTGTTATTAAAAAAAAAGTAAGTCCGGTATTTAGTGTTGGTGAAGTTTATAGTGCAAATAGTAGTATTAAAGGCAGTTTAAAGAATTTTCGTAGACATAAACTTAAACGAAGTAGTTCAAGACATAGTACTTATAGACCTAACACTCCTAAAAGTAGTTCTAAACGAAGTAGTTCAAGACATAGTACTTATAGACCTAACACTCCTAAAAGTAGTTC
>Ga0114958_10003441_pt1 | contig 11302 bp, 10 predicted proteins | sample C_130208_EF_Meta_FD_89577 | JGI IMG/M metagenome (GOLD analysis project Ga0114958, IMG submission 89577) | Freshwater microbial communities from Lake Croche, Canada to study carbon cycling - C_130208_EF_MetaG | ecosystem: Environmental > Aquatic > Freshwater > Lake | place: Lake Croche, Canada... | reverse complement strand
GGTCCAATTACAATTACCTTCTTGGAATATCTTGATAACAGTTTAATATTGTCAATTAGTAACTTACGAAATTCAACGGGTTCAATATTCAAGTCATTTTCGGCCATACTAGTACTTCGAAATGTGAGTAGAGTCGTTGCATTATGCTTTTTTAGCCATTCGATAATTTGCTCATTATGTCTGAAGCAAGACTGGGTTTCTCCTTTATGGATGACTCCATATTTTTCTATCAGCGTGTCCCAACCAGCATTGTGCAACGTTTCCGGAAGTATGAACTGACATCCGGATTGAGTCCAAATAAGTGATTTTATCTTGGCTTGGTTTGCCACATTCCTGAGTGTAAGTCCTAAGTGGCGTGCATGGGAATCTCCTATCAAGAGTATCGATTCATTCTCTGTTCTTTTTCCTAGCACACAAGGATTTTTTCCCTGCAACGAGTAGCAGTGTCCAAGAAAAATGGACGGATCTGGAAGTGGTTTTTGATTAGGATCAATACCAAAAAATGACTTACTACTTCCTATAAATAGGATCAGACTCAGAGCAAGAGGTAGAGCAATCCAATAAATTGCCTTACGGGGGGTTTTGAATTCCAAATCCTTAACTTGAATTTCTATCCATCTTTTTTCGTAGTATTTGTTGTTTATATAGGCAATTGGAAAAAGAATGAGGACTGCGATCAATTTTAGAGCTTCTCTGTGGTTCAAGTTGGGCCAAACCGGTGAGTAGAATGCGATAAACAGAAGTGGTAGATGAAAAAGGTAGAGTGAATATGCCCAGTTGCCTATTGCAACCAATGGTCGAGCAAGAGGCGATATTTGCCATTTTTCACCATAAAGGATAGTAAGTGCCGTCAATGAAATTGCAATATACGTTGAAAAAATTCGGTTATGCAACGGAGCAAAAAGAACCACCGATAGAGCGAATATCATGAAGGGTAAATATTTTCCTATTTTTTGCGAGTGTTTTGCTGAAATAGGCACTAATGCTCCGAGCCCAAATTCGTAAAATCGAGTGATCGGGCTATAGAAAATAAATTGCGATACGGAATCTTGATAGACTGACCAATATTGTAAAATCATCGTTGAAGTTAAAGAAATAATTACAAGAAGGCGTATCGTATTTCTGATTTCTAATCTTCGAAATGGGCTAAATTTCTTCCTAGTTAAAATTAATATGATGGGAAAAAGTAGATAGATTTGCTCTTCTACTGCAAGCGACCAAGTATGAAGGAGGGGACTTGGATGTGGGCTGAAGTAGTCACCGGAAAACCACCAGGCTCCTATGTTTCCCAGCCCAATTGTAGAGACGGCCATCTGTCCAAAAGCTTTTTCAAAATCAATCGGCGGTACAAATATAAGAACTAGAACGATTGAAGCAATAATTGTTATAAATAGAGTGGGGGCTAGTCGAAAAAATCTACGTGTGTAAAAATCCTTTAGATTGACCCACGATTTCGACTTCTCCATATCGTCTCTGTTTAAAGCTGAGAGAATTTTAGGGGTGACTAAAAATCCCGATATTACAAAAAACACATCTACCCCAAGAAAGCCGCTCGATATACGTTCCGGAGATGCGTGGTAACCGATTACTGCAAGTACGGCAATCGCTCTCAAAATCTGGATGTCGGTTCGTTTCACCTTTAAATCGTAGCGTGCAGAGTAGGATGACTCGGTGAACATGAGCCGGCGTTCAATCCTTTTTGTTGCCGATCAGCCTTGGCAAATTCGCATTTTCAGAACTGCAATTGAGTCATTAGCAAATTTAAATTCGAATCAGGACTACACAATCTTAATATCTGACTATTACACATTTTTACATCAAAAGGATCTCTTAAGGGAACTTGATTCTAAACATATTCAATATAGAACAATGTCGATACTCTACAAAAACTGGCAAATAAATGCAGAACCTGAATTCTTAAATAATCAAAGGTCAAATTTAGAGAATTTCTTTGGGGATTCATCGTTATTAGATCGTCTTGAGAGAACTAATCAATGGGTATATGGGGATGAACGAGATTCCTTCTATCTTAAGATGTCTGATTCTTGGAAAGAAAAGATTTTTCTCGATACGCTCGATTGGTGTAAGCGAATATTTGAAGATACGTCTCCAGCAATGGTGGTAGCGCTCGAGCGCTCAACTCTTCCGAATAATGCAATTTTCGAAATTGCTCAAAAATATTCAACTCCTCATATGTGTTTTATTCCAGCAAGAATTGACAACTTTTGGTACCTAAGAAACGACTTTGGAAAAAGCATAAATCGAGATTTCACTTCTAAAGTTTTGGAACGGGAATACTCGGAAGAAGTTACTTCTAAGACAGAATTGTGGGTCGAAAATTTCTTGGCACAAAAACTTGGTTCGTATCGAAGTTTGGAAGAGTTTTTAACTGAAGATCTTCCGAAAGGTCATCTTTCTGATTTGGGCAAATATCTAATTGAGATACTTTTGCTTTTCAAAAAGACTTATGCGAGATTGTTTGAACGAAAGAATATCGAATTCAAGATTAGGCGCCTCGAGCAAAATTTAGTGAGGTTAACGTATGTTCAATTTCGCCAATTTGCACTAAAAAGCTTTTATAATCTTGGCATTTGGAGGCCTTTTTCGAACTCCCGCGGTAATTATAAATATTTCTTGTGGGCCTTGCACGCAAGACCTGAGGGTTCAGTTCTGGCTCTTAATAATGGAAAAGATGAAATTGCACAACTTGTTGCGGTATCCAAGATTCTTCCCGGCGACATAGTTTTAATTGTTAAGGAAAATATCGAAATGCTCGGATTGAGAAATAGGGGTTTTTATCAATCTTTGCTAGCAAATCGCAACATCTTACTCTTGGACCCAAAATCCAATTTAGCAGATTATATTCCTGATTCTCTGGGGGTTTTTGGAATATCTGGTACTTTCTTGCTTGAGGCTGCTATTTATGGAAAACCTGTATTTGCACTTGGGGATCCTGAATTTAAGTACTTCTTGAATAACTATTTTGACGAAAATATTGAAGATTTCGTTTCAAAAGTACTAACCGGTCAGGCCAAGGATAACTTTGTGCGAATCAAGAAATATATATCATATATCTTTGAAGTTGGTTTTGATTTTGGTTCCGCGATTTTTGACAATCAAGCAACAGAACCAGAATCAAAAATTATTGGGGAAATCTTGAAATTAGTGAAATGATGTTAGATGAGTGGCCTCCACCACTCTTCGCTTCTTGTATACCAGTCAATAATCTGCTCCAGACCTTTATTGAAATTAATTTTTGGATTGAAGTCAAGTTCATTTTTTGATTTATTTATGTCAACTGAATATCTCAAATCATGGCCCAGTCGATCCTCAATAAATTCTAATTTATTTTCATCTTCTTTCATCGTGCTTAAAATTATTTTGGCTAAAGAGAGATTGGATATTTCGTTATTGCCGCCGAAATTATAGACTTCGCCAGTTCTCCCTTTCATTATTGCTGAATAAATTCCATCGCAATGATCATCAACATGAATCCAATCGCGAATATTTCTACCATTTCCGTAAATCGGTATTGGTTTGCCTTGCAAAACGTTGGTAATCGCCCTCGGTATAAATTTTTCAGGATGGTGGTGTGTTCCATAATTGTTGCTGCACCTAGTTATCACAACATCTGTCTTATAGGTCTGAAAATAGGAACGGCAAAGTAGTTCAGCCGAGGCCTTTGATGCTGAATACGGAGAGTTCGGCAACAGCGGTGAATCCTCATTCCATGAACCAGATTCAATAGATCCATAGACCTCGTCGGTGGACACTTGTAGAAGACGCACATTTGAATTCTTGATGCTTTCGAGTATCTCAAATACTCCATGTATATTTGTTTCTAAGAACTTGGCTGGGTTTGATATAGATCTATCAACATGTGATTCGGCTGCAAAGTTAATCACTACATCTATTTCATCTGTCAAACTTTGCACAAGTTTGTGGTCGTTGATATTTCCTTCAATAAATCTTAAATGCGGTTGACCAATAAATTCCTTTATATTTTCCAGGTTTCCAGCGTAAGTCAGGGCGTCGACTACTATGACTTCCGAAATCGCATAATACTTGCCTCTCAATGCTCTCCGAACAAAATTGGAACCTATAAATCCAGCCCCTCCCGTAATAAGGACTCTCATTCTTTCACTCCATTCGGTCGTTGCAGTAGGCTATATCAACGAAAGGTATCCTACTTGCCGGCGGTACTGGCAGCCGTCTCTGGCCAATAACACAAAGTTTAAGTAAGCACCTCATTCCTATATACGACAAACCTCTCATTTACTACCCTCTTTCCACCCTCATGCTGGCGGGCATACGAGATATTTGTATCGTCACAACGCGTCAGGATTTGCATCATTACAAATCATTGCTAGGAGATGGCAAGGATTTCGGTTTAGATTTAACTTTCACTATTCAAGAGAATCCAGATGGAATAGCACAAGTATTTTCGATTACTCAGGATTTTATTGGTAGTTCTTCTGTTTGCTTAATTCTCGGCGATAATCTTTTTCATGGAATGGGTCTGGGGGGGAAACTGCGAGAACTCAAAGACGTTTCGGGCGCACATATTTTTGGCTACAAAGTTCAGAATCCGGAATCCTATGGCGTAATGGCTTTCGACAAAGAAGACGGGCTTATAGATATTGTAGAGAAGCCCGCGATTCCATCTAGCCGATTCGCAGTACCAGGACTTTACTTTTACGACAATTCAGTTCTAGAGCGCGCGAAATTGATTACTCGAAGCCTTCGAGGGGAATATGAAATAACCGATATTAACAAGAGTTTCTTAGCAAGTGGAGAGCTGAACTATTCAATTCTTGAAAGAGGAACAATGTGGCTTGACTGCGGAACGCCAAATGCATTGTTAAGTGCCTCTAACTATGTTCAAACCATTGAGGCACGACAAGGATTGAAGGTCGCTGCTCCAGAAGAGATTGCTTGGCGAAATACTTGGATCACCGATACCGACCTCGAACAGCTCGCGCATAAATTTTCTAATGATTACGGCACTTATCTTCTTTCTTTGCTGGAGAGATAGCCTGTGGCCAGATTTCGAATTCTTATCCTTGGGTTGGGTCAAGTTGCAATTGGCTATGACATCACGAATCCGGGAAAGCAGATAAAGTCTCACTTATTCGCTATAGAGGAATATGGGCGGCTTGAAAAAGTCCAATTTGAGATTTCTGCAGTAGATCCAGACCTAACTAGAATTGAAAGGGCAAAGAAATATTTTCCATTAATAAGTTATTTTTCTGACTTATCAGAAATAGAGGACCGCTCTTTCGATATAATATTAAATGCGGTACCGATTCGAAATCTATTTGATGTTACAAATCAAGTTTTACAAAAGTTTGAATACAAATATTTTTTTATTGAAAAGCCCGGAGTCGCCACCATCTCGCAGGCACTACAATTTAATGAAATCGTTAAAATAAAAAGAGGTATTTTCATAATCTATCCACGACGAGTACTTAAATCCACTGCTTTTCTCAAGAAATTATTGGCATTGGATGGGTTTGGAAATTGGAATATAGAAATTCAGTACTCGGGAACTCCCGCGAATATTCTGTCTCATTTCCTTGATCTGCTAGATGAGGTAATACCAATAGAATATAAAGCAAGATTTCATGGTTTGAATAATATTTCGATCTCTCAAACGTCAATTTCAAATAACAATGATCATAAACTTGTTTTCGAGGGACCTCATCAGATAGTTTATGAAATGGGGGGGATGTTTGTTTCAGATACGAGAGGCAACATGATGGATTTTTCGGCTGAAATCGAATCGCAAATTTGGTTTACAGCCAATTCTTATTTAAATTTTGCTCGTGGTTTAGAAATGTCCAAGTTCCCTGCAGAGATTTCTCAATTGGCAATGAATGCTTTGGAGGTTAGAGATGAGTAAAGCTCTTGCGATTGATGGCGGTGATAAATCAATCTCTCAGCCTTGGCAGAGTTACGAGTGGATAAATGAAAAAACAATCTCTTTGGTCTCCGAATTGCTTCGATCCCAAAAGCTATCAGGTTTTCTAGGTCAACCCGGGCCGCAGTATTTAGGCGGAGAATGGGTCCAATTGTTAGAACAAGAAGTATGTAAATATGGAGATCATCAATACGCGATTGCGTTTAATTCTTGGACTTCTGGCCTGCATGCAATTTTTCTTACTTTAGATTTGCCGCCAAAATCTGAAGTAATCGTGCCTACTTGGACAATGTCAGCGACAATCTCCGCGATTGTAAATGCGGGTCTATTGCCTGTGTTTGCTGACATTGATTCGAGGACATATACGGTCTCTATCTCAGATGTTAGAGAAAAAATAACCTCCAACACCTCGGCTATCTGCGCGGTTGACCTGTTCGGCAGACCCGCAAACTTGATTCAACTTAAGGAGATCGCAGAAGAATTTTCACTCAGATTAGTAACGGATTCCGCACAATGTCCAGGAGGTCGCATAAACGGCGTAGCTCCATCAAAGATTGCGGATATGGGCGGTTATTCATTAAACCGACATAAACACATCCAAAGTGGAGAAGGTGGAATTGTCGTGACTGACAACGAACTGTATGCACTTAGATTACGAGCTTTAAGAAACCACGGTGAAGTTGCCGCCCCAGAAATTACTTTTTCCGGCAAGCCAATTTATGGGCACAATTGGAGATTAGGGGAAATCGAGGCGCTTATTGCCTATCAACAATATCTGGAGGCGAGTCGACTTATCGAAGATCGACGCCGTGTCGGTAAGAATCTAATCAATCTATTAAATGGTATTGATGGGTTAATTGTGCCTGATTTCGAAGACTTTCATGACTATTATATTTTGGGAATGCAACTCAACGACAATTTTGATCGAAATTTCATATCTTCTGCCCTTCAGAGCGAGGGTGTCATCAATTTAATTACAAGGTATTCGGGTCTCGAGAATTTGCCATCATTTGAACCTTACAAAAAAGAGGAACTTAAAATCGCATCTCGTTTGAATGATATTAGTTTTATTGGGCTATATCTTGCCGGCCATGCTTACGACGACGGTTTGTTGCTTGGTATGGCTTCAGCGTTTAGAAAAGTTTTTGCGGATCGGCGTGCTTTGCGTTGAAAATATTAGCTACAGCCCATGATGCCGGTGGAGCTAATCAATTGATTCATAAGTTTATGGGGAATCAAAACGTGGATTTCATTCTCACTGGACCTGCTTCAGAAATAGCAAATACTTTAGGGGTTAAGCATAATTCTTCATTTGATTTCGAAAATGTTACAGACTACGATATTGTTTTTGCCGGTTCGAATTCAACAAAACAGCTTTCAGACCATATATTGAATTGTGCCATTGGCCATGGACTAAAGACTGTTGGTGTACTAGAACATTGGGTTAACTATTCATCTCGGTGGGAAATCACGCCCGATAGAGTTGAAGTTCAGGACTTGCGTGCACTACTTGGGGGTTTTGTTAATTTTGGTGTCAAAATTCGATTTTCCCGCAATCATTATTTTGAATATCTAGATTCTCGAACAAAAAAGAGCCATGAAAACCACTTTGGCCTACTTGTGATCTTGCAGCCGATAAATGGAAAGTTTAGCCATGCCGGTCTTAATTCATGTTTTTGCTTGAGTATAGAGAAACTATTAAAGGCCAATCTTGCTATTACCAAAATAAAATTGCGTCAGCATGTTGAGACTCCTGCCGAGCTTTGCATTAGTCATTTGACTTCAACTACTGGTCTGGAAATTACGACCACTACGATTAATCAACCGATTGAAAAAGACTTTGATTCTTGTTTTTTTGTGCTAGGGCTTGATTCATATGCCCTATATTTGGCCAAAAAAATTGGAAAAAAAGTCTTTTCAATTTCAGTCAAGAAGCGGTCCTGGTTTTCCCCAAAATATACTGCCGTGCCCTAAACTAGGAGTGTGGAGATATCTGTTGTTGTAACTAGCTTCAATTATGGGAAATATCTAGGGCGATGTCTAAGGTCTCTGATTAATCAGTCAATCGATGATTCGCGTTATGAAATCATTGTTGTTGATGATTATTCAGACGATGATTCTAGGGAAATTATCAAAACATTCAGTACCTCTATTAAATCGATTTTTCTAGAGCATAACTCTGGTCTTGCCGTAGCTTCAAATATGGGTATTAGGGCAGCACGAGGCAGATACATTGTTAGGGTGGACGCGGATGATTACGTTCACTTAGATTTTCTAAGAACGCTTCTTCTTGGGTTTGATTTTTTCAGTCATGATTATGAGGCGGTGAGTCTCGACTACCTAAATGTTACTGAATCGGGCGAGTTTTTGTCTTATGGTGATGCCTTGAATGATCCAATAGCCTGCGCTATTGCTTTCAAGTTAGATGCCTTAGAACAAATAGGGCTTTATGACTCAAGGTTGAGGCTGAATGAGGAGGTGGATCTACGTAATAGGTTTACTGAGGAGGGATTTAAGATTCGGCAAATAAATTTGCCTCTTTACAGATATGTGAACCATGATCAATCATTAACTCGACGAACCCTTATCTGATTGGACTATATGAATACTCATTTTCAATTCATTTTAGAAGCTGGCGTTAATCATGATGGTGATTTAGATCGGGCTTTTGAATTAGTTGAGTCAGCGGCACGAACTGGAGCGGATTTCATTAAGTTTCAGACATATACATCTGAAAAGCTTGCTGCAAGTTTATCTCCAAGTTATTGGGACTTAAATGAAGAAAGCACAACATCTCAACGAGAACTATTTTCCAAATATGACCGGTTTACAGCGAATGATTACTTCAAATTAGCTAGTGCGTGCGAAAAGTTTGGAATCGGATTCATGACAACTTGTTTCGATTCGGATTGGGTTGATGTTCTAGACCCTGTTATTCCACAATACAAGATCGCTTCCGCAGATATTACGAATTTCCAACTACTTAGGCACGTCGCTTCTAAAGGAAAACCGATGTTAATTTCAACAGGAGCCTCAAGTTTCGAAGAAATTCACGCTGCGGTTTCATTGGTAAGAGCTACTTCGAACGTGAAACTTTCTTTATTGCATTGTGTGTTGAACTATCCGACTCCACCAGAAAATGCATCTTTGAATCGCATTTCTCGACTTATCGAGCAATTCCCTGGAGTAACCATAGGGTACTCGGATCACACAAAACCGGCCGATAGTGTTCAAGCGTTGCAAATCGCTCTTGACTTAGGGGCTACTGTCTTCGAAAAACATTACACCTGGAATGAAGAGGGTACTGGAAACGATCATTATCACAGTTTCAACGAATCTAAAGCGCGGGATGTCATTGAACAATTAAATAAATCTCATCTCTTAAAAAATTTTTCAGAAGATGTTTATCTAGAACAGCAGGAGTTAGCGCGAAAATTTGCAAGACGGGGTATTTATGCTTCCCGAAACCTTTCTGTAGGGCACATAATCTCTAGCGACGACATAATTCCATTGAGACCGCCTGTTGGGGACGATGGATTTGACGGCAATCAGATAGATAGTGTTATTGGATCTAAATTAATCGTTAATGTTGTTAATGGAGAACCTATTCTAAGGCGCTCTTTGTCCCAATAATATTTACTTCTGAAAATCGATAGTCCTTTAATTCATTTGTCTCTTCCAAAATCTTCCACCTAATTTCCGCTTGTTTCCAGTCCTCAAGCGTGTCGACATCCTGTGACATCCATCTAGGAACATATAGCCCGCGCAAGTTAAGTTGCATCGGTTTCCGATCAAGCCATGTAGTGCTCTTCGCCCACCAGAATTGAGCAGTTTCGTGGAACCGTGGTTCTAGATTTTGTGAGTGAGTAAGCAAATATTTGGGTTCTGACATTTCAAGCAGTTCGCTATCTTGATTAATCTCTAGGCAGCGTTGAATTGGGAAAGGATAGGTGGTTACCGAACTTACGTAGTCAGATCGAGGATTCATGTCTAAGGCTCTGAGACCTATTTCAAGTGCACCTTCATGGAGAAATGGGTTGGGCGCATATACGCAACACACATTAGCTTCGCGGTGTATTTCAAACTTTGCCAATGTTTCTGCTATTACGTCAACTGTGTTAACTGAATCAATAGCAAGAGCAGGATCTCTCCATGAAATTTTAACTCCGTCTTCATTCTCTACACAATTTGCCACAATTTCTGACTCTGTACTCACAATTATTTCATCAAAACATGCGGAACTTTTTAGAACCCTGATGGTTCGAATAATCATTGGGACGCCATAAAAATCTCTAATATTCTTAAGCGGTACTCTTTTACTACCCCCTCTCGCCGGAATTATCGCGATATTCATTCGGGACTCCTTCTATCGTTAAACCTTAGCAACTAGTCAATAACTCTTAGAAATTTTCAATCGGGTAAATATCTCACGTCAACCGCGATAATTTAATCTAGTACGACGACTCCGCTCGGTGTCGAAAGATATACCGACACAATCCCTGACTGATCATCATTAGTTGATGGATCTACCCACGCAATTTTTACATCCCCAAGAGCGGCAAGGATTTCATCCGTAAACCACGAATCTGCCAATTGATCCTTGTCGGCTATAACAATTTTTTCGATTTCTGCGAGCGGTGTTCCATCTTGTGATGGATGATCTGCAGATAACCATTGAATAAAAAATGGGAATTCGCGAGTATCAACAATCTCTTTCACGCCAATTTGCTTCCACTTTAAATCTGTCCCGTTTGGGCGAGTGCGGTGACCTTCAATTGCATCGCGGCCGAATTTTTTTGCAATTGGTTCAATATCTTTTGTACTGAAGACCCAGGTAAACCAGCCGCCACCTTCATTTGCTTTCTTAGAAACAGCTTTGCCCCATGGTGTTTGCTCTGTTGCTGGGTGATCAAGTGGGCAGACAACTTCGATGTATTGACCGTTCTTGAGTGCTGCCGTGAAATTGCGAGTACCAAATCGTGGGTGTATTCCACCGTCAACGAATGTGCTGCCGAGGCGTGAACCAAGACGTTGCACGGTGTCAGCTAATTGGTCATGGGAAGTCACATAAGAAACATGGTCTAGACGCATGGTGGAATTCTGCCCTATGGCAAGGGGTGCTTATGACCACCCTCAAGTCTTGGTTGAGGAAGTTATTTGCGAGCTAATTGGCACATCAGGGCTTCGCAGGTAACCAATGGTGCTGCGTTATGTGCAAGATTGGTGCGTGCATCTATGATGGCGTTGATTTTAAGGATTGTTGAATGAGAAGGGTGGGTGGATGCGTATTGCTCTATCTGTTCTTGCATATCAGTATTGATCATGGACTCTGTGTTGCCTGATTGCACCATCATCACATCGCGATAGAAGGTGGCGATATCC
>Ga0114958_10003440_pt1 | contig 11307 bp, 8 predicted proteins | sample C_130208_EF_Meta_FD_89577 | JGI IMG/M metagenome (GOLD analysis project Ga0114958, IMG submission 89577) | Freshwater microbial communities from Lake Croche, Canada to study carbon cycling - C_130208_EF_MetaG | ecosystem: Environmental > Aquatic > Freshwater > Lake | place: Lake Croche, Canada... | reverse complement strand
GTTCACCTTTGCCAAACCTGCAAGGATTGGCAAAGTGCCGCTACCCTTTGCTGAACCTATCCCCCTTTGCCAAACCTTCAAGGTTTGGCAAAGTTCGAAACCGCAGGCGAAGCCTGCGGTGAGTCTATCCATGTAATTTTTTATGAGGGAGGAGGGTTGGCCCGTTCACCTTTGCCAAACATGTAAGGTTTGGCAAAGTTCGAAGCCAGCGGTGAGTATTACTCCACCTTCATCACTCCATTCATAATCCGCCAGTGACCAGGGAAGGTACATACGAATGGATAATTTCCAGGTACCGTTGGTGCCTTAAAGACCACCTTATACCGACCACCCGGTTCTACCAATGGCGTATAGGCCAAAATCTCCGGCATCGACGGAATGTAATTTTTCGCCACACCATCCGCCGCCGTAATCATTTTATCCGCTGCCAGGCCTATTTTCTCATCACTTTTTAGCGTGCCTAAGACCCAGTTGTGCGGCATCGCATCCGTATTCTCAAAAATCAATTCCACCGTTGCACCCGCCGGAACTGTAAATTCTTTTTGATCATACTTCATCGCCTCCGGAATCGTTTTCAAAGTCCGCCTGACTACATTACCAGCCGACTTTAATGCCGGTATCTCTAATTTCCACACATTCGCCAAACGATCCAAATACTCTACATCCCCAGGACGAATCACTGGCACTAATCCCGCCAAATATGCCTTCGATTCGTCAGATAATTTAGGGTCACGCTTCCCATTCCACGTGCCCGCCACGCCTTTCAATGCCGCCGCAAATGCCGGACTCGCTGTCTCTTTCATGCTTTGTAAACGCGATACAACCTCATTCCCCGACCACACCACTCCGCCCGCACGAAACATCTTCTCCACAATCGCAATATTTAATCCCGGAGCCGATGCCACATCCAATGCCTTCCGATAAATATTATTCGATCGATTCGATTCCCTTAAAACCGCCGTACGGTCCAATTGGACCTCCATCACATATTTTCCAGGTACTTCCGCTGACCAACCGAAATTGCCTACCCAAGGGCCATTGTTATTTCGCGTCACCGAAACCGTCTCTCCCGGTGCCACACCATCCACAAACGTATAGGAATCATAATCCATCCGACGGCCCTGACCTTCAATTTTAATCGTCAATGGAAGCGGTGTTCCCTTTGGAATTGCCACATCTCCCCGATTTTTCACGCGAACCACAAAGGCAGCCCCCTCACGCACCTTGAACATGCCTCCCTTTATTTGAATTTCTTCCACCACTAAATCAACACCCGCCGTAGACCCAGCCGAACTCGGATTCGCTAATTCTTTCCCCAATGATTCCGCCACCACAGCGGCCTTTTTTTGACCTTCTGCCTGAATAAAACTTGTTTGACGCGCACCCGCATGAGCCATCGCATAGGCCGCATAGGCCTCCGGAAGCCAACGGTCCTTATTCTGCTGCTCCGCAGCCATTTTCGCCTGCATCGCCGCTTCCACAGCCGGTGAATTTGGCATTTCGATAAAGGCCAATACCGTGTTCAATTGAACCAATGTATCCTTGTCCGCCAACATTTTCTTAGCCAATAAAGTAGTCGCCCATTCAGCCGTCCGTGGTGCCACCTGAACCGCCTGCTTCCGAACCACCGCACTCGGATGCCCTAATGCCTGAATTAAACCGGCTTTCACCGAAGGCATATCCAAAGCACCCAATCCCTCGAGTGTCCGCAAAGCATGAATCGCCCCTGGCGCTAATCCTATTTCATCCGTTTTGGCCGTAGCTAATACCTTTAAAAGTGCCGGGACAACATCCTTTTGACCCCGTTCCACCAATAGCCGCTGCGCCTGTAAACGCCAAAATAAATTCGAGTTTTGAAGCGCCGCTACACAGGCTTCCGGCGTATTTAATTGAACCGGCGTATAGGCCTGCGCACCATTCCACCCTACCCGATAAATCCGGCCATGCGTAAAATCACGCAAATCATGGTCATAGGCATTTCCCAATCCATTCTTCCAACCCACAGGCGTTGGATTATGTTGGATGATAAAACTATACCAATCCGCAATCCAAAGCGCACCATCCGGTCCCACCTGCGTAAATACCGGTGAAACCCATTCGTCTGCGCCCGCTAAAAAGTTAAAGGCTTCTTTGTCATTATAATCCGAACCCGTTTTAACCGTGCGGTTTTGATGCACGACGTGACCCGTCGGCTCATTCACAAAGGCAATTTGATTCCAATACGATTTCGGAAATGCCCGCGCCGTATAAAAATTATGTCCCGCTGCCGCCGTATACCCTCCAAACACATCCACTTGACGTACTTTTTTCGTAATCGTCTTCATGTCTTTGTGCGTATCCGTATTCTTTGAGCCGTTAAAACTAAACGGCGCCTGCGGAATATTGCGGTGAGGGATTGGCATGTACCAACCATGTGCATTATTCGCCGTCGACCCAAACACATCTCCCGCCTCATTAAAATCAAATCCCCAGGTATTATTCGAGGTTGTCGTCATATGCTCCATTTTCGAGCCATCCGCTTTGAAACGGAAAAAAGCCTGCGCGAATTGCAAGGAATCCGCACCCACTTTCCCTTTGTAACCCGAATATCCCACACATCCCCAAATCCAGTTGTCAAAACCATAATGTAAATTCGACGGTCCCGCATGTGTATCCCCCGTACCAAATCCCGTGATAATCGCTTTTTTCTCATCAGCTACCCCATCGCCATTCGTATCCTTGATAAATAAAATATGCGGTGCTTGGGAAACGATTAGGCCTCCATTCGCAAATACCATCCCCGTAGGAATACTCAATCCCTCCGCAAACCGCGTAAATTTATCCGCTTTACCGTCGCCGTTTGTGTCTTCGCAACGTAAAATATAATCACTACCCCCCGTCTCTTTGCGCTCGTTTGGATAGTCCTTCGTAATTAACACATATAATAATCCTTTTTCATCCCAGGCCATCGCAATCGGGTGCATGACATTTGGCTCCGCCGCAAATACCTGTAAATTAAAATCCACTGGCACCTGAATATACTTCACAGATTCTTCGGGACTGAGCGGTAATTGTTGCAATTGCGCCCCCGGTCTTTTCTCATAATTCGGTAATTTCACCTCACGGAATGCCAAAGGCGCCAATTTCAAATTCGCCAAAAGCGCTCTTTTTTCCTCCCCTACAGCGTGTAATATTCCTTGGGCAACTAATTGTTGGAACCCTTCCGTCTCCCAAGTCCGCTCATCGTGGCCATATGCCGTATAAAAGACATTTCCTTTGCCATATTTCCGAACCCACGTATAAGGTTCAGTCGCCGCACCTGGTTTATCTTTCGCCTGTTCGGGTCCCAAAATACGCGATTGAATGACCAAATTATCCGCCTGTAATTTGCTATGCAAATAGGTTTCATCTACGGTTTTGATGCCTGGGAATCCACTTAACACCGGGTGATTAGGTAAATCATTTTTGATCCGGATAGAATCCATTTGATGCCGCCAAAATTGACCACCCACCATTTTCACAAATTCAGGCGAATTCCGAAAACAAAAGGACGCACAATGCAAAGCCACCAAGCCATGGCCCGAAGCCACATAATTCAATAAAGCCTTTTCCTGTGGCGCCGCAATCGAATCGTGATTCGCGAAAATAATCAGGGCATCAAATTTATTCAAATAGCCCTCATTCAAATCTGAAAGCAATTCCGTATACGTGATATTCATTCCCTTCACGCCGATCGCCGACTGTAATGCCGGGTAGCGATCAAAGGGCTTATGATGGCCATTATCCCCTAAAAATAATAATTCTAAGCGCCGAGCCGCCGGTTTTTGCGCCCATGCCGTTTGCATGGCCATAATTGCCCATACGAGAAAGAGTAGTTTTTTCATCTTGGTTTAGAATTTTGGTATTTCAATTATTTTTCCACCTTGTAAGGCAGATTCGTGGGCTAAAATGCCGACGGAAGTCCAGTTGGCCGACTGCGGCGCATTCGGGAACGGATCTCTGTCCGCCGCCAATGCCTGCAAAAACTCATTCACCAAATGCGGATGGGAACCCCCGTGACCGCCTCCCTGCGTGAAGGAAAGGTGTGTATTTTCATCCTCGTCGTATACGCCTTTGGTCGTAAATCGTTGGATTTCCTCGGGTAAATAATGCGCAAAATCAGGTGTAGGCACCTTGCTTGGAATCTCGGGCTCCGGTTTCTTCGCCGTATGAATGACTAATTCTTCGCCCTCTATTAATGGCCATTCAACCGATTTTTTTGATCCATAGACCTCAAAACTCTCTCGATATTGTCTCGCCACATCAAATAACGACCGATACACCATCGCACTTAAATCCGAATCCCGAAACTTAATATGAGCCGATTCCACGGCAAACGGCGAATTATAGTGCGAAATCAATTCCTCCCGAATCGTACCCGAACCGAAACAAGACACATATTCCGCTTCTAATCGCAATAAACCCGCGACTGGACCTACACAATGGGTCGCATAATGCATCGGAGGAAGGCCAGGCCAGTAGTCGGGCCAACCGTCCATATCTTGCTGATGGGATGCCTTTAAAAACTGAATTTTCCCCAGTTCTCCTTGCTCATATAATTCTTTGATGTATAAAAATTCGCGCGCATACACGACCGTTTCCATCATCATGTATTTCTTGCCCATTTTTTTGCTAGCTTCCACGATCGCCTTGCATTCCTCCACCGAGGTGGCCATCGGCACCGTACAGGCCACATGTTTGCCGGCTAAAAGCGCCTTCAGGGTTTGTTCGGCATGTAAATGAATGGGCGAATTGATGTGAACGACATCCACTTCCGGATCCTGAATTAAAGCTTCAAAATCGCTGTATCGCTTTTCGATTCCATAGGCATCGCCGATAGCATTTAGTTTTTCTTCGTTACGCTGGCAAATCGCATACATGTTTGCCAAGGGGTGTTTCAAATAAATCGGAATAAATTCGGCACCAAATCCTAGGCCGACAATCGCTACATTATACTTCTTCATTCAATTAAATAGGTTAAAAATAAGTTTTCTAAGATAGCGAAGCTATATGAGAGTAAAGAGAAAAAATGTAATTTTTTACTGAGATGTTTCTTTTTTGACCAAAAAAGGATGCGCCAAAACCGTTAAAACGAGTAAAGCCGTTCCCCAATAAAAGCCCGTACTCATTATTTCCTTCGACCCAAATATAAAAACGGCCAACAAAATTCCGTACACCGGCTCCAAGGTTATCACCAAATTGATCGAAAAAACCGAAAACACCTTATACAAATGTATCGTTTCCGTATAGGCATACACCGTACAAATCAAAGCTAAAATCGAAATCCAAAGCCAATCAAGTCCGACAGGGACATAGCCCGCTGTACCATGCCAAGCCCCGAAGGCCCAAACCACCCCGGTCATCACACCCGCCGAAATCATCTCATAGGCGGTGATTAATTTGGGATCATGGCTATGGGTAAAATTCCCATTAATGACGGAAAAGAGGGCTCCGAAAAATCCGGCACCGATGCCCATGAGAAGGCCGAGCCACTGGGCTTGTTGGACCGAAAAAATAATCACCAGCGCCACGATCACTAATATCCCCAACAAAATCTCAATCAAAGCCACTTTTGTTTTTTTCGCTATGGGTTCCAAAATCGAGGTCCAAAAGGTCTGCGTAGACAATCCCGCCAAACACATGGCCACGGTGGAGACTTTGGCCGCTCCGAAAAACAACAACCAATGCAGGGAAATAAAAAAACCATTGATCATCCAAATCCACAATACCCGCGAACTGACTTGCATCGATTTTTTGCTCACATACAGAATTCCGATTAGCGAAATGGCCGTAATGACACAACGAAAAAACACAATACTCAGCGCATTTGCCTGACTCGCATTCCCTAAAATAGCCGTGAATGCATACAAAATCACGATAAAGTGAATCTTGAAATAATCGAGCAGGCGAGGTTTATGAAGCATAATTTATCTTGGTAAGGTATAATAAAGCCCCACGCCAATCCCTCCAAATATGATGTTTGGCAACCAAACCGCCAACAATGGAGGCATTCCGCCACCTTCCGCAATCCCCTTACTCATCATGAAAAACAAAATGTATATAAAGGCCAAACTAAAACCCAGCGCGATTTGAAAACCCACGCCCCCCCTAGATTTACGGGCCGAAACAAGAAAGCCAATGATCGTTAAAATGATGATCGAAATTGGATTCGCAAAGCGCAAGTATTTTTCAATCAAGAATACCTCAATCCCATCCGCCCCTCGCGAACGCACCAAATCAATGTGCCGTTCCAGTTCCGGAAGCGTGAAAGTTTCATGCAATAAATGCTTGTTCTGGAAATCTTTGGGCAATAAATTCAAAGTCGTATCGATCTTCGTTCCAAACACAATGCCCGTTTTCCCCGGTGTTAAATTTCGAATCCTGTAATCATAGATCGTCCATTTTTTTCGAAGGGTATCCCAGGTAATGCGGTCCGACATCAACTTTTCCTTAATCTCATTATTCGCAATCCGCTCTAAACTAAATCGATAACCTGTATTCGTGTTATTGTCATAACTCTCAATGTATGCATAAACCTCCGGCGCGATTTTGATATGTACATCGCGTTTATCGAAAAAATAGGTTCCATTGATGTATTGATGTTCGAAAGGGACGCGGATTTTATTGGCGTTGGGTACGACCCAACCAATCATCAAAAAGGTCCCAAAGGCAATCACCGATGAACCAATTAAATAGGGCCGCATCAGCCGCGTGAAACTAACTCCCGAACTCAAAATGGCAATGATTTCCGTTTTCGCAGCCAAATTGGCCGTAAAAAAAACGGTGGCGATAAACACCATTAAAGGTGAAATGTAATTGGCCCAATAAGGGATAAAATTCAAATAATAGTCGAAAATAATCGCATGCATCGGCGCTTCCTTGCGAATAAAATCATCGATTTTCTCCGTGTAATCGATCACCATAACGATTAATACAATCAAAAAAACCGCAAAGACATAGGTCTTCAAGAACTTTTTTAAGATGTAATAATCCAAGATTTTCATCTATTTCTTAATTGAATCTGGGTTATATGAAATTCCCGAAAACCAGTGAATGAATAGCACCCGCGCCGTTCTGAAATTAAAGGGAACCATAAAAAGAGAAAACATGGTAATGGGTACGACATAGCCCATCGCCGGAGGATCATTCAAAACATTGAAAACAAAAATCCCACCAAATAGCATAATCCCCACCGTAAATCCATAGGAAATGTACATCGCCCCATAAAAAAATCCCGGCTCCACCTCATAACGTATATCGCAAGAAGGGCAATGCTCATGCATTTGGGCAAAATTAAACAGATTCCACCAGTGGAATTTAAATAAACGGCCTTCGTGGCATTGCGGACAACGCGCTTTAATAATGGCATTTAATTTCGATGGATCGGGCATTTTGAAGGTAATTTTAAAGCCCAAAGGTAAAGAAAATTAGAGGATTATTCGTAACAAAGGTCATGGTCCGCATGCTTTTTGTATCTTTGTCGCAAACTTAAACTTATCAACCCATGTATTCAATCGTTACTAACGTTCACATTGTACTTTTTGTACTCGTGTTCATTTTAGGCCTTAATGTGATTGTGCGTGCACAGCGCGGAAAATCTTCAAACGCGGTTTTCTCTGACGCAGATCGCAAAGCGGGTTTGTTTTTTATGATCTCTTTGCACACGCAATTATTGATCGGTTTAGCGCTTTATTTCTTCCTAAGCCCGATCACGACCGGTGCTTTTGCTAATTTCGGTGCGGCAATGAAAGATCCTGCTACGCGCCTATTGGCCGTTGAGCATATTTCTGTTAACATCATTGCAGTCGTTTTAGCGACCATCAATAATGCCAAAAACAAAAAGGCCATCGCCGATGCGGCCAAACATAAAAATGCATTAATTTTCACCTTGGCTGCTTTGGTATTAATCCTTAGCCGTATTCCTTGGAGTCGTTTATTCGCATAAGGAATGGGTCAAAAATGTGTTTTTTTAGATCGAGACGGCGTATTAAATGTGGACCGTGTCGATTATGTGTACCGATTACAAGAATTCATTATTCCGCCCGGAGTGCCTGAGGCACTTCATGCTTTGAAGGAAGCCGGCTATTTATTAATTGTGATTACAAACCAAAGCGGCCTCGCCAAAGGAATTTACGAACGAAAGGACGTATATATGATTCACGAAGCGATTCAACAGCGTACCGGCGTGGTGTTGGACGATTTGTATTTTTGTCCCTATCATGAGAAATTTGATAGCCATTCGCTGACCCGCAAACCCGGTTCTTTATTGATCGAAAAAGCGGCTGCGAAATACGAGGTGGATTTGTCCGCCTCCTTTATGGTGGGCGATCATGAACGAGATATAGTGGCTGGAACGCGCGCAGGTTTAAAAACCATTCGCATCGCACCGGCAGGAACTGAAACCAATGCGACGCACTTGGTGCCCGATTTAATTAGCGCATCAAAAATTATATTAACCTAAAAATCATGGAAAAAGTGTATTTGAGCGATGCCGGCCCCAAAGTCTCGCCGGCGATTTACGGGTTTTGGCGCTGGGAGAAGGATGCGTCGCAGATGGAACAAATCGTTCACTTGTGTGTAGAATTAGGGATCAATACCTTTGATCACGCGGATCGCTATGGAGATTATAGCTGCGAAAAAAGCTTCGGAGATGTACTCACACAGGGCTCCATTAAACGCTCGGACATCGTTTTATTTTCCAAATGTGGCGTTAGCTTACCCAATCCGGCGCGTCCCGAAATTCGTGTTTCGCATGTAAATACTTCAGCAGCGCATATCCAGCAGTCCGTTGAAAATTCATTAAGAAATCTGAAAACTGATTATTTAGATGTGTTTTTGTTGGATCACTTAGATCCGCTTTCCGACTTAGAATCCACCGCCCTAACCTTGGAAAAATTAAAGAGTTCGGGGAAAGTGAAGAACATCGGAGTCTCAAATTTTTCCGTATATCAGCATCAATTGCTCGTGTCCTATTTAAATATCCCGGTGGTTTCGAATCACATCGATTTGAATTTATTGAACACCTCGTCTTTGGACAATGGCGCGCTCGATTATATCAAGCAAAAATACATGCGTCCTTTGGCGGTTTCGCCTTTAGCCGGTGGTCGTATCGAAAACGGAACGGATGAATTAGCGCTTCGGGTACGCAAAAAATTGATCGAGATTGCGGACAAATATGCCAGTAATTTAGAATCGATTGCGGTGGCTTGGTTGGTGAAATTAGGCGCGCTTCCATTAATCGGCACGCTCGAAGAAAAACGGATTCGGAATATCGTGAATTCCTTTTCAATTAATTTAGATCATCAGGACTGGTTCGAATTATACCACGCCACTCGACCAAGTCCTACGGTGCAAGATTAAGTGTTTCAAAAGGAAAATGACGTTGTATACATCCTAATTGCAAATAGTCGATTTTTCAAAAAAAGGCTTTACATCTCGTAAAGCCTTTTTTTATCTGCGATGTTTTCCTCGTGGAATCACTTTATTGCTTCTCGGACCACGCGGATTTTCGCGTTTTCTTGCCCTATTGTTGATAAAACCCGTTCCGGAACGCATGCCCACCATTTCCAGGTCGATGGTCCTTTTGGCTAAATTCGTATCACGCACTTTGACCTTCACCTTATCTCCAAACGTAAACACGCGGCCATTTGATTTTCCCACAATCCGGTAATTTTCCTTATCCAAATCGTAATAATCATCATTCAAATCTACCATGCGAACCAAACCCTCGCAGGAGGTCTCCCCAATCTCCACAAACAAACCAAATTCCGTCACCCCCGTAATGATGCCATCAAAAACCTGAGGTTCATGTAGGCTCATGTATTCCACTTGTTTGTATTTAATCGATGCTCGCTCGGCTTCGGAGGCCAATTTTTCGCGGTCGGAGGAATGTTTACACTGAATTTCAATCGGGCTGCGGTCTTTCGATTCGCCACCGTCAAGGTAATGCTGCAGCAAGCGATGCGATAACACATCCGGATACCGACGAATCGGGCTCGTAAAGTGGGTGTAAAACGGAAACGCTAATCCAAAATGCCCCAATGCATCCGTGCTGTAACGAGCTTTTGACATCGTTCGTACGGCCAAACTTTGCAATACATTTTCCTCCGCTTTGCCTTCAATATTTTCCATGAGGGCATTGAAGGATTTGCTCACTTGCTTCGGTTCCGTAGTCACCTGATACCCAAATTTCTTCGCAAAAGACGAAAATACGCGTAATTTTTCAGGATCCGGTGCTTCGTGTACTCGGTACACCATCGTATTCCGAGGATCTGAATTTTTCAAATTATGTACGTATTCCGCCACTTTTTTATTAGCCAATAACATAAATTCCTCGATCAATTTATGCGCATCTTTTCGAATCCGAGGATACACCGCGATTGGTTTTCCATCCATATCTAATTCAAAACGCACTTCCACCGTTTCGAAATTTACCGATCCGTGGCGGAATCGCTCTTCACGTAAAGTCTTCGCGATTCGATTCAAATCTTTAATCACCGGTTCAAAAGAATCGGTGACCTCCCCTTCATGTTCGATAAGCACTTGAGCATCCTCATAAGCAAAGCGGCGGTCTGAATGAATCACCGTCCGACCAAACCACTCCTTCACTAAAAGCCCTGTTGGATTCCATTCGAAAATGGCCGAAAAGGTACATTTGTCTTCGTTTGGACGTAAAGAACACAGGCCGTTCGATAATTTTTCCGGCAACATCGGCACCACCCGATCCACCAAATAAACAGAGGTCGCCCGTTTATATGCCTCCTGATCTAGGATACTTCCAGGTTTCACATAATGGGAAACATCGGCGATATGAACGCCAATTTCGGTATTCCCATTTTTTAAAATTTGATAGCTAATGGCATCATCGAAATCCTTCGCGTCGACCGGGTCGATCGTCAGCGTCAGCACTTTTCGGATATCCTTCCGTTTTTTGATTTCATCTTTGGGAATCGCCACGGGAATCGCTTCCGCGGCTAATTCAACTTCCTCCGGAAAATCATACGGAAGCCCAAATTCCGCCAAAATCGAATGCATTTCGGTTTCATTTTCACCCGCTTTTCCTAACACTTTAATCACGCGTCCTTCGGCTTTTTTGCCTGGAGAGGCCCATCGGGTTACTTCCACGATCACCTTGTCTGAGTGATTCGCCCCCATCACCTCCGTGCGAGGAATGTAAATATCTTCGTAGATTTTTTTCGAATCAGGAATCAGGAAAGCATAATGTGGGGTGACTTGAATGACGCCCACAAGCTCCGGGGAACGATGCTCGATGATCTTAATGACCTCGCC
>Ga0114958_10003439_pt1 | contig 11308 bp, 9 predicted proteins | sample C_130208_EF_Meta_FD_89577 | JGI IMG/M metagenome (GOLD analysis project Ga0114958, IMG submission 89577) | Freshwater microbial communities from Lake Croche, Canada to study carbon cycling - C_130208_EF_MetaG | ecosystem: Environmental > Aquatic > Freshwater > Lake | place: Lake Croche, Canada... | reverse complement strand
TGAAAGGGGCTATCGGGATAATCAACAAATTGCCCCTTTTCGTCACCGGTTGAGATGGCAGCGCTGTAGATCGTGTCGACGGCTGCTGGGGTGTAACCGGGTGCAGCCGGCTCGACTTTGGCGACTATCGGTTCAGCAACGGCGACTGCCGGCGCGGGCGCCCGTGCAGAGGTCTGCTCAGCGTCATGTTCGGCGTCGCCCGTACCGCCAGTCAGGTTTGCACCGCCTTTAATCGAGGGCGAATTTGCGCTTGACGCCAAGCCTGCACGATGGTCTGAGACAGTCGCGATCGATTCGGCAGATTTTCTTTCTAGAAGCACCTGCGTCATTGACTCAGTGACAGATTGTTCGATCGTTTTTTTGCTCTTGCGGGTGGCCATGCTAGACTTATTTGGGATATCCCTCGGTCTGAGGGTAACCCGCTATTATGTTCTTTGAAGAAGCGTACGTCTACCCTAACCTTGTCACACTTACCTTTTGCACACTAAACCCCACATGAGCACCCTCTTTCAAGCCGTTGAACTTGCCCCCCGCGATCCAATCCTGGGCTTAAACGAACACTTTAATGCCGATACCCGCACCACCAAAGTAAATTTGGGCGTTGGCGTGTATTACGACGATCACGGCAAGATCCCCCTGCTCAAGGCCGTGCACACCGCTGAAGTTTCACGTGTTGAGGCTGCGGCCGCACGCGGTTACTTACCGATCGAGGGGATCGCCGGTTACAACAAAGGTGCTCAAGAATTGGTGCTGGGCAAAAACTCGGCATTGATTGCTGCTGGTCGCGTGTTAACCATGCAAGCCTTGGGTGGTACAGGTGCACTCAAAATTGGCGCTGACTTTATCAAGCAGCTTGTACCAAACACCAAAGTCGCAATTAGTGACCCAAGCTGGGAAAATCACCGCGCCTTATTTGAACGTGCAGGCTTTGAGGTGGTGACCTACCCCTATTACGATGCCGCGACACACGGGCTCAATTTTGAAGGCATGCTAGCGGGCTTGAAAGCACTGCCACCTAAAAGCGTAGCGGTCTTACACGCCTGCTGCCACAATCCAACGGGCGTTGATCTCTCTACTGAGCAATGGCAAGCCGTCGCACAAGTTGTGAAAGCGGGCGATTTGATCCCATTTTTAGACATCGCCTACCAAGGGTTTGGCGATGGGCTCGAGCAAGATGCTTCGGCTGTGCGGATCTTTGCCGATCTTGATATGACGATGTTCATTAGCTCATCGTTTTCAAAGTCTTTTTCGCTGTACGGCGAACGCGTCGGCGCGTTAACAATCGTGACAGGCAGTCAAGACGAATCTAGTCGTGTGCTCAGTCAAGTTAAGCGTGTCATTCGCACCAACTATTCAAACCCGCCTACACATGGTGGCACGATCGTGTCCACGGTGTTGAACACGCCCGAGCTCTTTGCACTGTGGGATCAAGAGCTTGCCGGCATGCGCGACCGTATCCGGCTGATGCGCCGTCAGATCGTCGAAAAACTGGCGCAGTATGGCGCCACACAAGACTTTAGTTTCGTAATGAAGCAACGCGGTATGTTCTCGTTTTCGGGCATGACCGCGGCTCAGGTTGAGCGCTTGCGCACTGAGCATGGCATCTATGCCGTGAGCAGCGGCCGGATTTGTGTGGCCGCACTCAATAGCAAAAACATTGATGTAGTCGCCAAAGCAATGGCGGAGGTCATGAAAAACGCCTAAGTGCGACCCATACAGGCTCACGAACACGCCGAGAGCGGGTTCGTGATCAGGCAAGGCTTTTTTAACGGGTACCTTTGACTGGTTACGGTCTGAACTGTATTTTTATACAGATAAAATTTGCATAATTGCGGCAAATCGTGCAAAATAACCCCTGTATATAAAAACAGCTCGGCTTTCACCGGCCTAAAGGATGCTTTCCATGTCGCTCAAGCTCACCGATCGTCAGCAACAGATTCTGGATCTTATCCGTCAGGCGATTGTTAATACCGGATTTCCGCCTACTCGGGCCGAATTAGCAACTGTGCTGGGTTTCAAATCTGCCAACGCGGCTGAAGACCATCTGCGTGCTCTGGCGCGCAAAGGCGTGATTGAACTGACGGCTGGTGCCTCGAGGGGGATTCGTTTAACCGACCTAGCCAACGAGGCAATTGAAGCCGACATTGACGTCGAACTCCCGTCCGATCGCCCACGTCTTAAAACACTACCAGGTTCAGGGTTTTTGCTATTGCCGTTGATTGGGCGTGTTGCTGCAGGTCATCCTATCTTAGCAACCGAAAACATCGAAAAAGAAATCAACATCGATCTTGAGATGTTTGCCGAACGACCTGACTATCTGCTCAAGGTCAAAGGTCTTAGCATGCGCGATGCCGGCATCTTAGAGGGCGACTTACTGGCAATTAAAAAAGCACGCGAGGCACGCAACGGCCAAATCGTAGTTGCCCGTATTGATGAAGAAGTGACCGTCAAACGCTTGAGCAAGTCAGGCGGCCGTATTGAGCTGTTGCCTGAAAACCCAGATTTTGAGCCTATTCAAATTCAACCGGGGCAAGATTTTTCTCTTGAAGGGATTGCTGTTGGTTTGATACGCAACACCACTCTTCACTGAGGCTACGAATAGCGATCACTAAGCGTATCGCTGAACGCCTAAGTCGTCGCATCGCTTAGCCACAATAATGAGCAACGTGCTTCGTTGAGATTGTTTCAAACGAATAGGCGCCAAACGCCTACAAAACACGCGCCTCTACACGTCGCGCCATTTTTCTAAATCGCGGCGATCTCGTTTGGTTGGGCGCGCTTTAATCTCTTGCGACGGCTCGACAAAGTATTTACGTTTTTCTGCCGCAGCCTGCCTTGCTAACAAACTCTCAGGCGTTTCATCAAACAACATACGCGCCAAGGGTGCAGAGCGTCGTGTTTCAGTCACTGCACGCACCCATAGCTCAAAACGCTCTTGCTCACGTTGGATCAGCAAACGATCGCCCACTTTGACCGTTCTGGCAGGTTTAACGCGTTCATCATGCAACTGCACACGCCCTGACTCAATTGCCAGCACAGCCAAAGCGCGCGATTTAAAAAATCGCGCGGCCCACAACCACTTATCGATACGCACCACGGTCAAACTATCTGGCATTTTTATCTCAAAAAAAGCGCCGTAATAAACGACGCTTTTTAAGTTCACGCTTGCAGAGCCCCTATGCTAACTAGCGTCAAGATCTCTGCTGACATCCATCTTAATGCTTAATCACTGGATCAGTGGTCGAAGAAGTTTCTGCCGCCTTCGCCACTACCGTTTCTGCCACCGGTGCCTCATCGGCGAGTGGTGTTAACGGATTCACCAGTGCAACCTCTAACACTTTATCAATCCAGCGTACGGGAATAATCTCGAGTTGATTCTTGACATTGTCAGGTATCTCAGTCAAATCCTTGACATTTTCTTCAGGAATCAGCACAGTCTTAATGCCACCGCGATGCGCCGCCAAAAGTTTCTCTTTCAAGCCACCGATCGCAAGCACTTCGCCACGCAAGGTGATTTCACCCGTCATCGCAACATCCGCACGAACTGGATTTTGAGTTAACGCCGAAACAATCGCCAAGGTGATTGCCACACCTGCAGACGGACCGTCTTTAGGCGTAGCACCCTCAGGAAAGTGCACGTGAATATCGCGCTTTTCAAACACGTTATCCGCAATACCCAGACGCCTGGCACGTGCACGCACAACACTACGCGCCGCCTCAACCGACTCTTTCATCACGTCGCCAATCGAACCCGTGCGTTGAATAACGCCTTTACCGGGCATTTCGGCAACCTCAATCGTAAGCAAATCGCCACCAACTTCGGTCCAGGCCAGACCATTAACCTGACCAATCTGGTTTTCTTTCTCGGCCATACCGAAACTAAAACGACGCACCCCTAAATAGTCAGTCAAATTGTCAGCGGTGACCGTCACCTTCGGCGGTACTGCTTTAGACTTCGCCAATTTAAGCGCTTCGCCGTCTGCCAATAATTTCTTCACAACCTTGCGACAAATTTTGCCGATATCACGCTCAAGCGAACGCACACCTGCTTCGCGTGTGTAGTAGCGCACGATGTCGCGCAACGCCGACTCTTCAACGACCAACTCTTCTGCCTTGACGCCATTATTTTTCATGACCTTCGGTAAGAGATGGTCCATCGCGATATGGATTTTCTCTTCTTCGGTATAGCCCGAAAGACGAATCACCTCCATACGGTCTAACAACGCAGCCGGGATATTCAAGGTATTGCTTGTGGCCACAAACATCACGTCAGACAGATCAAAATCCACTTCGACGTAGTGATCTTGAAACGTATGGTTTTGCTCTGGATCAAGCACCTCTAACAAGGCCGATGCAGGATCGCCCCTGAAATCCATGCCAAGCTTATCAATCTCGTCTAACAAAAATAATGGGTTACGCACGGCAACCTTAGACATATTTTGTAATATCTTGCCCGGCATTGAACCGATGTAAGTACGACGGTGCCCGCGGATCTCGGCTTCGTCGCGCACGCCACCCAAAGCCATACGAATGAATTTGCGATTAGTTGCTTTTGCAATCGATTGGCCCAACGAGGTTTTACCCACGCCTGGTGGGCCAACCAGACAGAGAATCGGTGCCTTGATTTTGTCGACGCGTTGCTGCACAGCAAGATATTCAAGAATGCGTTCTTTCACTTTGTCTAGGCCATAGTGATCCGCATCCAACACGCTTTCAGCGTTTGGAATCGAGTGGTTCACCTTGCTCTTTTTGCGCCAAGGTAAATTGATCACAGTATCGATGTAGTTGCGAACCACCGTCGCCTCGGCAGACATCGGCGACATCAGCTTGAGCTTTTTCAGTTCGCCATCGACTTTCTTTTTAGCGTCTTTAGGCAAGTGCGCAGCAAGAATTTTCTTTTCAAGCTCTTCGATGTCAGCGCCCTCTTCGCCTTCACCAAGCTCTTTTTGAATCGCTTTAACCTGCTCGTTCAGATAGTAATCGCGTTGACTTTTTTCCATCTGTTTTTTTACACGACCGCGAATCCGCTTTTCAACCTGCAGAATATCAATCTCGGTTTCGAGTTGTGTCAATAACGCTTCGAGGCGCTCTGAAGTCGAAATCACTTCGAGCATTTTTTGCTTTTGCTCGAGCTTGAGCGGCAAGTGGGCGGCAATGGTATCAGCCAAACGACCTGCATCGTCAATCCCTGCAAGTGAAGTCAAAATCTCAGGAGGAATCTTTTTGTTCAGTTTGACGTACTGCTCAAACTGCCCCACGATGGCACGACGCAAGGCTTCAGTTTCGGCACTGACCGCCAGATCGGGCGCAATCGGCACCAACACCGACGTAAAGTGCGAATCAGTGTCTTGAATTTCGGTAATGCGGGCACGCTGCGCGCCTTCAACAAGCACTTTAACTGTTCCGTCAGGCAGCTTAAGCATCTGCAGGATCGTTGCCACACAGCCGATCTCATAGACATCGTCTGGGGTTGGATCGTCTTTGCCGGCTGACTTTTGAGCGGCGAGCATAATACTTTTGCCCGCTTCCATTGCAGCCTCGAGCGCGCGAATGGACCGCGGGCGCCCGACAAACAAAGGGATCACCATGTGGGGAAACACCACCACGTCGCGCAAAGGCAGCAACGGCAGTTGAATCGATTCAGAGGGCAAGGTCTGGTTTTCAGACATGAGAAAATCCTAATAAAGACTCGGTAAAGCTCAAGTGAGCCACCGACATAACGACCATAAGGATACGAATATGTCTGTTATGTAGACGATAGCTCAAATTTCAAGCTTGTAACGCCGACATAATAAAAAGCCCCTACAACGGGGCTGAAAAAAACATCAAACTTGAAGGGTATTTGGACACCGCAAAGAGGACATTTGAGCTTTTTAAAGACCTTAGCCCTGTGCACGTTAAGGGCATTGGCTTTTAAAAAACTAGACCCAAAGGATGGGCCTTAAGCTGCAGCGTCGCGCAAGTTACGCTCAGCTTTCAGCTGCTCTTTTTCATCGCCGTACACCAGTAAGGGCTTGCCCTGACCTTCAATCGTGGCTTCGTCGAGTACCACACGCTTGATGTTGCCCTGTGTGGGCAACTCGTACATGGTGTCTAACAAAGCAGACTCAAGGATTGAGCGCAAGCCACGCGCACCCGTTTTACGCTTGACGGCCTTGCGCGCAATCGCACGCAGCGCCGCGGGACGAATCTCAAGCTCGGCACCTTCCATCGCGAAGAGCTTTTGAAATTGCTTCACCAGCGCGTTTTTAGGCTCTGTCAGAATTTGAATCAGCGTATCTTCATCGAGTTCTTGCAAGGTCGCGATAACCGGCAGACGGCCGACCAGTTCAGGGATCAGTCCGAATTTCACCAGATCTTCAGGTTCGACCTCAAGAAAAGTGGTGCCAGTTGACTGTTCTGTTTTTGAATCGACCTTTGCACTAAAGCCAATACCAGAACGCTCGGTACGGTTACGGATGACTTTTTCAAGGCCGTCAAAGGCCCCGCCAACAATAAACAGGATGTTGGTGGTATCGACTTGCACGAAATCTTGGTTGGGATGCTTGCGACCGCCTTGTGGAGGCACAGAGGCCACTGTGCCCTCAATCAGCTTCAAAAGCGCTTGTTGCACGCCTTCGCCGGATACATCACGCGTAATTGAGGGATTATCGGCTTTGCGAGAAATTTTATCGATTTCGTCGATATAGACGATTGCTCGCTGCGCTTTGTCAACTTCGTAATTACAATTTTGCAGCAATTTTTGAATAATATTTTCGACGTCTTCGCCCACATAACCAGCTTCGGTGAGTGTCGTGGCATCTGCCATGACAAACGGTACATTCAATTGACGGGCTAAGGTTTGCGCAAGCAATGTTTTGCCAGAGCCTGTGGGGCCGATCAACAAGATATTGCTTTTAGAGAGTTCGACGTCGTCGCCTTTGACTTCGCCATGGCGTAAACGCTTGTAATGGTTATACACGGCCACGGCTAAGACGCGCTTAGACGCCGTTTGACCGATCACATATTGATCAAGAAAGGCCTTGATCTCAGCGGGCGTGGGTAAATCGGTACGGATCGAGGCTCGAGCGCTTGCTTGAGCTTCTTCGCGAATAATGTCGTTACACAGCTCTATGCACTCGTCACAAACAAAGACTGAGGGCCCCGCAATGAGTTTACGTACCTCGTGCTGGCTCTTGTTGCAAAATGAACAATGCAAAATCTTCGTGCTAGCTGAGCCTTTTTTTTCTGACATAACGATCCATTACCAGTTGTACCAAGCCTCTTTTTAACAGATGTTTCAGATTCACTGAGCCACCAAGGCTTGGTTAAATGCTTATACGGTGTCGGCTCGCGACGTTAAAACCTTATCAATCAAGCCGTACGATACCGCATCGGGGGCCGACATAAAGTTGTCGCGCTCGGTATCCAACGCGATACGCTCAATGGTTTGGCCTGTGTTCTCGGCCAACATCCCGTTTAAACGCTCACGCAAATCTAAGATCTCGCGAGCCTGAATTTGAATGTCAGAAGCCTGACCCTGCGCACCACCAGATGGCTGGTGAATCATGATGCGAGAGTTTGGTAGCGAAAAGCGCTTACCTTTCGTGCCGGCAGCCAACAAAAAGGCACCCATACTAGCGGCTAAACCGGTGCAAAGCGTTGAAACTTCGGGCTTGATAAAACGCATGGTGTCGTAAATTGCCATGCCTGCATAAACCGACCCGCCCGGTGAATTGATGTAAAGCGCAACGTCTTTATCAGGATTTTCAGACTCTAAAAAAAGCAGCTGTGCAACAATCACGTTGGCAGATTGGTCATTGACCGGACCCACCAGAAAAATGACGCGCTCTTTGAGCAATCTTGAGTAAATATCGTAGGCGCGCTCACCGCGCCCAGACTGCTCAATAACCATCGGGATGTAACCGAGCGCGGTAGGAGTCACTGATTCGCTACCGTGCATCGACGCATAAAAGTCGGTAAAACGTTGCATTTATTTGGTTTCCATGACTTGATCAAAGGGCACTTGCTCGTCTTCAACTTGCGCCTTGGCTAACGCATGTTGCACCACGTTATCCTCGAGCACGATGCCTTCGACTTCTGAGCGACGCGCCCGATCTGACAGATAATAGCTGACGACTTCTGCGGGTTTTTCGTAGCTTGACGCAAATTCTTCGATGCGCGCCCGAACCTGCTCGGGTTTGGCTTGCAGCTGCTCTGCCTGAACCAGTTCAGACACCAGCAAACCGAGCTTAACGCGACGCTCGGCCTCAGCGGCAAACGCCTCGGCCGGAATCGGCATTTTGTCTGCATTGGGCACACCACGTTGGGTGAGTTCGGCGCGGGCTGCGGCTACACGGGCCTCGCACTCGCTGTCGATCAAAGCCTTCGGCACATCAAAGCCGGCCACAGCAACCAAGGCGTCCATGACACTGTTTTTAGTACGTGCCATCGTGCGCGCTTTGACTTCGCGCTCGATGTTGGCGCGAATATCAGCCAGCAGTTTTTCAACATCGCCTTCAGTTTGACCCAAGGCTTTGGCAAAATCAGCATCAAGTTCAGGCAAGACTGGTTCGGCGACTTCTTTAACTGTAATGGTGAATTCGGCGGTTTTGCCCGCAACATCTTTACCACCGTAGTCTGCGGGGAAAGGCAGCGGAAACACCTTGGTTTCACCCGCTTTCATGCCGCGCACAGCCACTTCAAACTCAGGCAACATGCGCCCTTGGCCCAACACGAACGGAAAATCGTCGGCTTTGCCACCATCAAAAGGTACGCCTTCAATGGTTCCGGCAAAATCAAGCTTAACCTGATCGTCGTCTTGAGCGGCACGACCTTCAACCGCCTTGTGCTCGGCGCGTTGTTTACGCAATACATCAACCGTACGCTGCACCTCGGCTTCGCCGACGGTTGTCACAGCACGCTTGATTTTCAACGTAGCCAAATCGGGCAACGTAATCGTTGGATAGACTTCAAACGTGGCGACAAACGACAAGTCGTCTTCAGCCTGGCCTTCAGTTTTTGGTGCTAATTTTGGAGCACCGGCCACCCGTAGCCCCGACGTGATGATTGCCTGTTCAAAGGCTTGCCCGACCATTGAGTTGATTGAGTCGTAACGAATGCCAGCGCCGTGGCTGCGCTCGAGCATGGCCATTGGCACTTTGCCAGGACGAAAACCAGCCACTTTCGCGGTGCGCGAGACGCGCTTAAGTTCGGACTGAACAGCTTTTTCGACGTCGGCCATTGAGACCGAGATTTCAACGCGGCGCTCGAGGCCGGCAAGGGTTTCAACCACAGGTTGCATGAAGATCTACCAAACAAAGATAACGGATAGCGCAGCATACAGCCCACGCCAACTAGGGAATAAATGGTGCGAAGGGCGGGACTCGAACCCGCACACCTGTTACGGCGTCAGGACCTAAACCTGGTGCGTCTACCAATTTCGCCACCTTCGCAGTAACCGAACATTGTAGCGCACCCTGTTGGGGTTTCCCGCCCCCAGGTTGCACCCAACTGGTTAAAATACGTAAATCAACCAAGGCACACACCATAAATGAACCCTCGCCTCGCTACGTTACAGCCCTATCCATTCGAAAAACTTCGTCTCTTGCTGGCCCAGGCGGGCACGCCGCCAGCCAACCTGCGGGCGATCAATCTATCGATCGGCGAACCCAAACACGCCGCCCCGCAATGCGTAAAAGATGCAATTGTTGGCGCGCTTGATGGTTTATCGGTCTACCCGCCCACTAAAGGCGATCCGTTGCTGCGCCACGCAATCAGCCAATGGATCGGCCAACGCTACAGCATCTCCTGCCCAAACCCTGAGACGCAGGTTTTACCCGTTCTGGGCTCGCGTGAAGCGCTGTTTGCCTTTGCTCAGGTGGTGCTTGATTCGACAAAAAACGGGATCGTGGTTTGCCCAAATCCGTTTTATCAGATTTACGAGGGTGCGGCGCTTTTAGGCGGTGCAACTCCGTATTACGTCAACTCTGATCCAAAACTGAATTTTGGCTGTGACTGGGCGACCGTACCTGCCGAGATCTGGGCGCGCACCCAACTTTTGTTTGTCTGCTCGCCGGGTAACCCCGCCGGCAGTGTCATGCACTTAGCCGAATGGCAAACACTGTTTGATTTATCTGACCGTTATGGCTTTGTGATCGCATCTGATGAATGCTACTCAGAGATCTACCTTGACGAGGCACGCCCGCCCTTGGGGGGCCTGCAAGCGGCCGTACAACTTGGGCGCACTGATTTTCGCAACCTAGTGAGTTTTTCAAGTTTGTCCAAGCGTTCAAACGTGCCCGGTATGCGTTCTGGATTTGTTGCGGGCGATGCCACGCTAATGGCTAAGTTTTTGCTGTATCGCACCTACCACGGCAGCGCCTTGTCACCGGTGATATCGGCCGCTAGCATTGCCGCCTGGCAAGACGAAGCTCACGTCATCGACAACCGCCGACAGTACCAAGCCAAATTCGATGCGGTCTTACCGATTCTTGAGCCTGTGCTTGACGTCAGGCGACCCGATGCCTCGTTTTACCTGTGGGCTGGCACCAAAGGGTCTGACGCAGACTTCGTGCGCGAACTACTCACCCATACCAACGTGACGACCTTACCCGGGAGCTTTGTTGGGCGCGAAGTCAATGGTGTGAACCCAGGCCAAAACCGGATTCGGATCGCGCTGGTCGCCCCGCTCGCAGATTGCGTTGAAGCGGCACAGCGTATCGCAGACTTTGTGCGCAAGCCGTAACCCCTCAGTCGATCAAACTTAGATTTTTACTTTACTCAAACTACCCTGTGTATCCAAAGACGTCACTTTTTATATGTCAGCGCTGATTCCGTGATCCACACCAACATTTGTGGTGTCAATGATCGTGAAAGGTGTCTCGTGGTGACGTGATTTGATCCTTCAGTTGTTCCAATTATTTCTGTTATCTCAATTATTTCTGTTACTACGTCATTCAGTTAAACGTTCGTCACCTTCACTCTATTTATAAAGGCCTGTCATGACCTTAGATTTGCAAAATGCCATTGAAAGCGGTTGGGAAGATCGCACCAACCTCTCACCTACAGCTGCTAGCGCAAGCGTACGCGACGCAGTCGCTCACACACTTGACGCCCTTGATACTGGCAGTCTGCGGGTTGCTGAAAAAATCAATGGTAACTGGGTCGTCCATCAATGGATTAAAAAAGCTGTTTTGTTGTCGTTTCGCTTGAACGACAACGGGGTGATGGGTCAGGCCCCCATGCAGTTTTACGATAAGGTTCACTTAAATTTGCTGGCTTTCACCAAACTGATTTTCAAGGCGGCGGCTTCCGGGGGGTGGCTTCT
>Ga0114958_10003437_pt1 | contig 11312 bp, 10 predicted proteins | sample C_130208_EF_Meta_FD_89577 | JGI IMG/M metagenome (GOLD analysis project Ga0114958, IMG submission 89577) | Freshwater microbial communities from Lake Croche, Canada to study carbon cycling - C_130208_EF_MetaG | ecosystem: Environmental > Aquatic > Freshwater > Lake | place: Lake Croche, Canada... | reverse complement strand
TTCATAACTGGGATCCATCAGGACCAAGCCACGCCGGCTCTTGGGCGGGAGAAATTTCTTCATCCCCTCAAAGCCATCTTCCCTGAGCACGGCGACTTGTCGGGCCGCCCTGAGTTGGGCCACGTGTTGCTCCAAAAGCCGGGTGTCGGTGGGGTGCAACTCAAAGAGCTTCAAGCGGTCGCTGGCATTCAAGTAGTGCTGGATGATGAAAGGCGAGCCAGGATAGAGCGTGGTTTTTTTGCCAGTGTTGAAGGCCTCCAAGGTGGCTGTGTAGTCTTTGAGCAAGGTGCTCTTCAAGGGCCGAGGGTCCTTTAAAAACTGCTCGATGCCTTCCCCAGCCTCGCCGCTCAGGGCCAAGGCCTGGCTATCGAGGCGGTACAGACCTGCTCCGGCATGGCTGTCGATGACGGACAAGGGCACGGGCTTTTCTGTCATGTATTTGACAATCGAGATGAGCACACTGTGCTTTAAAACATCGGCATGGTTGCCGGCGTGGTAGGCGTGACGATAACTGAACATAGGGGTGCAATGGTAACCCTTAAGTGAGCATCAGGCACACGGACTGGTGTTGATCAAGACAAGCGAGCGCATGAACGTCGCCTTGGAGCCCCTTTGAGCGTGTCAAAAGAGGTTTTGACGCCCCAGCGGCAGCCCAAATCCCAAGGAGATGTGTTTGAAAACAACGTTTTGGTCCCCCCGAACGCGCCTCCTTGGGGCGCCCGGGGTCCAACTGCACACCAGTGGTCTTCAAAACGCACAAGTCGTCTTGCCTTGGATCGGGGTGGCGTCGTATAATGGAAGGCTTCGCAGCGTTCAGGTATCCCGCGGCGGAGTGCAACAATTCACCCCCTAAGAGGTTCTCGTCAGAAGAACGCCGACCGTGGAAAAGGGCCCGCCAAACCGATTCTATCAAGGAAAACCATGTCCACTTTCAGCGCCAAACCCGCTGATGTGAAGCATGAGTGGTTTGTGATTGACGTCATCGATTTGGTGCTCGGACTTGTTGCTAGCGAAGCTGCACTCCGTTTACGCGGCAAACACAAGGCCATTTATACGCCTCACGTCGATACCGGCGACTTCATTGTCGTCATCAACGCATCCAAATTGCGTGTCACAGGCAACAAAGCCTTGGACAAAATGTATTACCGTCACTCGGGCTATCCGGGCGGTATTTACTCCACCAATTTCCGTGACATGCAAGCCAAGCATCCCGGTCGCGCGCTTGAGAAAGCGGTCAAGGGCATGCTTCCCAAAGGTCCTTTGGGCTACGCCATGATCAAAAAACTCAAGGTCTATGGGGGCGCCGAGCATCCCCACAGTGCTCAGCAACCCAAAGCGCTAACCCTCAAAGGAGCTTGACATGATTGGTGAATGGAACAATGGCACGGGACGCCGCAAGTCCTCTGTCGCTCGCGTTTTCCTGAAAAAAGGATCGGGCAAAATCACGATCAATGGCAAAGACATCGCCGAGTATTTCGGCCGTCAAACCTGGATCATGATCTCTAAGCAACCTTTGGTGCTCACTCAGCACGTGGAGAATTTTGACATCCAAGTCAACCTCCATGGTGGCGGCGAGTCTGGCCAAGCCGGTGCGGTTCGTCACGGCATCACACGTGCCTTGATTGACTATGATGCATCATTGAAACCCGTCCTCTCTGCTGCTGGCTACGTCACCCGTGACGCGCGTGAAGTGGAACGTAAAAAGGTCGGCTTGCACGGTGCACGTCGCAGGAAACAGTTCTCCAAACGTTGATCGTTCGCCCGCGAGGGCGTTCTCTCAAGGGTGCCAATCTCTGCAAAAGAGGCTTGGCACTTTTTTTTCGCCTGTGCTGTGTGCGTGGCGCAGGCAAAAACCCTCGTCCTTGCAGGGCTTTGGGGCAAAATCACCACAAAATACCATCGGGAAAAACCATTCGAGCGGTGTTGTTGGACATTATTTGTTAGGATGCACACCTTGTCGAAGTGTTTTATTGAATTGAAATGAAGGGGATGCCATGAGCGCAGTTGCCGAGAACATTGAAACCACCATGCCCGAGCCCATTGTCTTCACCGACAGTGCCGCTGCCAAGGTGGCCGATTTGATTGCTGAAGAAGGCAATCCTTCATTGAAGTTGCGCGTCTTTGTCCAAGGCGGTGGTTGCTCAGGTTTCCAGTATGGATTTACCTTTGACGAGATCACCAACGAAGACGACACCACAATGACCAAAAATGGCGTGTCTCTCTTGATCGATGCCATGAGTTACCAGTATCTCTTGGGTGCAGAGATCGATTACAAGGAAGACTTGCAAGGCGCTCAGTTCGTCATCAAAAACCCCAACGCCACCACAACCTGTGGATGCGGCTCATCGTTTTCAGTGTAAGCCCCGGGTCCCGCCCAGCTTCTTCTAGCCCAGGCTTGGGCATTGTGCTTTGAGCGTGGGCGCTCCATGCGACTCCATGACTGGATCTCATGCCTTGAGTTCGTGAATTGAACCAATTCTCTAAGCTTTGATCAAAGAGCCCAAGACCCTGGGCCCCAATGCGCCAGTCACACTGGGTGCGTTGGCGGTCTCCAATCTCACTCGTTTGTAGGCGAGCCAAGCAAAGGCCAAGGCCTCGATCAAATGCACCCCAATCCCCAAGGCGGCCACACTTTGCACTGAAGTGTGGGTGAGCAAGGGGTCTTGGGCGCACAATCCTTGCAGTCGCGCAAGCAAGGCGTTGTTGTTGGCGCCTCCTCCACACACGATGAGAGACTGTGGTGCAATGCTGCCACGGCATTGCTCACGCAGTGCGTCGATGCAAGCGCGTGCAGTCAACTCCATCAAGGTGGCTTGAACGTCGGCTGCGCTGGGCCTGAGGCTTGATGCGTCAGAGCCAAAGCACGCTTGAAGTTGCGCCTCGAGCCATGCACGGTTGAAGAGATCCCGACCGGTGCTTTTGGGTGGAGGCAATTGGAAATAGGGGTGTGCCAGCATGGCGTTGAGCAATCCAGGGTGAACCCGTCCCTGGCTGGCCCACTGCCCGTCTTTGTCGTAGGGCTCACCCGTGTGCTCCTCGCACCAAGCGTCGAGCATGACATTGGCGGGCCCCGCATCAAAGCCGATCAACGCGCGCGGCTCGAGCCCCGTGAGTTGCTGATTCTGTGCTGGATGCTCGCCTTGATCCATGGGTAAGCGAGGTGGCAAGCAACTGAGGTTGCTGATGCCGCCCAAGTTCAAAACGGCCACAGGCGCCTCGTCCCTGGAGAACAAGGCATCGTGAAAGGCGGGCACCAAGGGGGCGCCTTGGCCAAGGGCGGCAACATCGCGGGCGCGAAAATCATAGGCCACATCAATGCCAGTGAGCTCACTCAAGAGCGCTGCATTCAAGAGTTGAAGCGTGTAGCCCACTGGGTCGTGAAGACCGGGTTGGTGGCGCACCGTTTGTCCGTGCGCCCCCAAGGCGACGATGTCTTGGGGGGTGAGAGAGCGGGCCTGCAACAGGGCGTTGACGGCCTGCGCGTACAAGCGCGCGACCTCATTGGCGGCCAAGGCACTCAAGTGCAACTCATTGTTCCCAGGGGTGTTCAAGGCCAAGAGCTGGCGTTTGAGCTCAGGCGGGTAGGCCACAAAGTGCTCGGCTTGGGGGCCTAAGCCATGGGCAAAATCGACCAAGACCGCGTCCACGCCGTCCATCGAGGTGCCCGACATCAATCCAATGAAGAGGCAAGAGGGTGCGGCGGGCGGCCTCATGGAGAAAGGGCTAGGTCAAAGACAACACTCAATCGATGTCCACGGTTTCAAGGCCCGCGGCTTCACGCAGCAGGCTGCGCGCTTGCAAAGCCTGGCGTTCAAAGGCGGGTTTGAGACCTGCTGCCAGGGGGACCGGCTCGTTTTGGCGGGCCATGTGTTCGGGGTCTTGGTATTGCCCGTTGCGGAGAAACTCAAAGTGCAAATGCGGACCGGTGGCCCAACCGGTCTGGCCCACAGCGCCAATGCGCTCGCCTTGCGCAACAGACTGGCCCTTGCGCACGCCTATTTGTGACAAGTGGGCATAGACCGTGGTGCTGCCCTGGGGGTGCTTGACCAAGACCACATTGCCGTAGCCGTTTTGTGGGCCTGCAAAGTCCACCACACCGTTGGCAACGGTGCGAACGGGTGTTCCCGTTGGAGCGGCGTAGTCCACGCCCAAATGCGCTTTCCATTCATTCAAAATGGGGTGAAAGCGCATCTTAAAACCACTGGTGATTCGAGAAAAAGCCAAGGGAGCGGCCAAATACATGCGCTTGAGGTTCATGCCCTCCATGGTGTAGTAGCCCGAGCTTTGGGGCTCACCCGAGTTGAACCAAATCGCCTGGTAGGGGTGTCCGCGGTTGACAAACTCGGCACTCAATACGCGGGCGGTTTTGAGAGTTTCGCCGTCTGCTGTCAAGGTCTCGTAGAGCAAGGTGAAGTGGTCCCCTTTTCTGAGTGCGCGGTGAAAATCAATGTCACCGGAAAAAATCTCCACCATCTGGTTGGCCAAGCTGTCGGGGATGTGGGCGGCATCGGTGGCCTGGTACAAAGAGCTCTGAATGGTGGCGCCAGCGATTTGGGTAGAAATGGCCATGGGTGCCGCGTCCAATTTGGCGGTGAAGCCATTGGGGGTTTTTTTGATGACCAGGCGGCTAAAGAGGCGGTCTGAGTCATGGGCCCAACGCACAACCATCTCCACGAGTTCGTGTTTGCTGTTGGTGTTGACACTCACCAAACGCTGTGTTTTGCCCAAGAGGTTGAGCCTTGCCAAGGGGTTGCTGGCGATGAACTCGCGCGCTTGGGGGTCATTGGCGTCCAAGCGCGCCAAGAGGCTTTGGGCGCTGTCGTTGGCCCGCGACCAATCGGTGCGGTAAAAACCTGGACTGGGGCGCCAGGCGTTCGCTGCTGAGCTAGCGCTGGCAGACTCTGCGCCGATGGCGGCACCCGTACTGTCGTCTTGGGGGCTGCCTTCAAACACCGTGTGCGGGGCGTTGGCCAAAGGGGTGAGCGTCTCGGCCGAGGGCGAGAGTGCTTGCAACTGTTCCCAGTTGAGCTTGAGTTGCATGGTTTTTGGGGCCATGAGGGACGCATCGGGTCCCAAATTGACCAAGGCAAAAGACACCCCGGCACTCACGACCCACAAGGCCAACACCGCTTGCATGACGGTTTTGAGGACCACGCGTTCGCCACGGCGCATGCGGCTGATTTGATCAACACCCCAGTGCAAGCACTGCGACGCGGTTTCTTTGAGAGAAGGCAACATGTTCAACAACCAAGGTGTTTCTTGGCGCTCAAGGGCCAAGAAGCATAAACAATAAAAACGTTGTCGACCCCAATGCTCAAAAGGGATCCTGTGTCTCAAAGGCCATTCAAGCCAGAAAGAACCACAGCCACGGGACAAGCGCTTTAGAAAATCAAGGGTGTCAAGCTCTGCTGTTGTGTAAGTAGCAGTCGCAAAGGGATAAAATAGAGGCTTGACGATGCCATTGAAGGCTTTGAGCAGAGTATAACACCGCGTTACGGTGCTTACGTGCCCGTGTTGTGGCGCCAGCCTTGCGCGTTGGCTGGGCTTGGGACCCAAGCCCAGGCGTCGTTTTTCTGAATCAATCGCCCTTTGACGCCATCCCTTGCCCCTCACCCCTCATTTCGCCAACCGATCCATGAACGACATCGCCACCCCAAGCCTCGCGCAACCCGAACTGAGCCCTGCAGTGAAAGCCGCCCTGGAGGTGAGTGTAAAGGGCTGCGATGAGTTGCTCCCCATTGAGCAGTGGACACAAAAACTCGTGCGATCTGAACAAACCGGTGTGCCGCTTCGCATCAAGTTGGGACTGGATCCGACCTCGGCCGACATTCACTTGGGGCACACCGTGGTGCTCAACAAAATGCGCCAGCTCCAAGACTTGGGGCACCAAGTGATTTTTTTGATTGGGGACTTCACGTCCATGATTGGGGATCCTTCCGGGCGCAACACCACCCGCCCGCCATTGACCAAGGCGCAAATCGAAGACAACGCCAAAACCTATTACGCCCAGGCCTCCCGCGTGCTCGATCCGCAAAAAACCGAGATCCGCTACAACAGCGAGTGGAGTGACCCCTTGGGTGCGCGCGGCATGATTGAACTCGCCGCTCGCTACACGGTGGCGCGCATGATGGAGCGAGACGATTTCAATAAGCGCTTCAAAGCGGGCCAGTCCATCAGCGTTCATGAATTCTTGTACCCCTTGATGCAAGGCTACGACAGCGTCGCGTTGAAGAGCGATTTGGAGCTCGGCGGCACAGACCAAAAATTCAACCTGCTGATGGGCCGGCACTTGCAGCAAGAGTATGGCCAAGAGCCGCAGTGCATTTTGACCATGCCCTTGTTGGTGGGCCTTGACGGGGTGGACAAAATGTCCAAGAGCAAGAACAACTACATTGCCATCACCGAGGACGCCAACAGCATGTTTGCCAAGGTGCTTTCCATCAGCGATGAGTTGATGTGGACGTGGTACCCCCTCTTGAGCTTCAAGAGCATGGCGGACATTCAAGCTTTGAAGCGTCAAGTCGAGCAGGGCTTGAATCCAAAGACGGCCAAAGATGCTTTGGCGCATGAGATCACGTCACGCTTTCACGGCGCAGATGCGGCGGCCAAGGCCCAAGAGGACTTTGCCCTGAGGAGCAAAGGCGGCGTCCCGGACAAGCTCCCCGAGGTCGCCTTGAGTGGCGCGCCCATGGGGGTGGGTGCCATGATCAAGGCCGCTGGTTTGGCCGCCTCCGTGGGCGAGGCCAACCGGTTGATCGCGGGGCAAGGGGTCAAGCTCGGTGGTGAATTGGTGTCGGACCACGCCGTGAAGTTGGATGCGGGGGTGTATGTGCTGCAAGTGGGCAAGCGCCGATTCGCCAAAGTCACGCTCAGTTGAGCGTCAGCATGACCTGTCGACTAGGGATGGGCCCACGGGCAGGGGTTGTCATTGGTTGTTATAGGTTGTCATGTGTTCATGAGACACTCGACGTTGAATGCCGCTCTCGCACGCTTGGGCGCTGCCTGGCCTTTTATTGCTTCTATATGGATTGAGGACATCAATTGCCGAATTCTTTGAATCATCTGCGAACCAAGTGGCTCACTCCCAAAGGGCTCTTGCGCGCGTCGGTGGTGGTGGCCTTGATCACCATTGCCATGAAAACCATGGCCTGGTGGATCACCGATTCGGTGGGCTTGCTCTCCGACGCGATGGAGTCCTTGGTCAATTTGGCCAGTGCCATTTTTGGACTCATGATGGTGACGGTGGCAAGCCTTCCCGCCGATGAGGAGCACCCCTATGGTCACCACAAGGCCGAGTATTTTTCCTCGGGCTTTGAAGGGATACTGATTGGGGTGGCGGCGCTGGGGATTGTCTGGGCCGCGGTGGCTCGGCTGCTGCATCCCCAAGAGGTCACGCAATTGGGCTGGGGCTTGGCGCTGTCGGTGCTCAGCTCCGGGCTCAACTGGATCTTGTCATGGATCATGAAAACCGTGGCCCTGGAGCACCGCTCCATCGCCTTGATGGCCGACTCCAAGCATTTGATGGCCGACGTCTGGACTTCGGCTGGGGTGGTCGGGGGCTTGCTCTTGGTGGCGCTCACAGGTTGGGGTTGGCTCGACTCTGTGGTGGCCTTGGTGGTGGCCTTGGTGATTTTGAAGGAAGGCTTGAGTTTGCTCTGGGAGTCCTCACAAGGGCTGATGGACGAGGCCTTGGAGCCCCAAGTTCAGGCCGAGATCCACGCCGTGCTCAACAACTTTGCCCACCATTCAGAGCGCAACGAGGTGATCCGGTTTGACCACGTGGCCACGCGCCGGGCAGGACAGCGCCGCTATGTCAATTTGCACATGCACATGCCCGCGAGTTGGAGCTTGGGCCGGGCCGCCACCTTGCGGGGCAATGTGGAGCGTGAGCTCATGAATGCGGTGCCAGGCCTCAGGGCCACGATTGAGCTCTTGCCATCCCACTTGGAGTCGCATTTTGAGGAGCAGCATGCTCACCATGCCACTGCACCGATGCAGTCCAGCCCTGGGCGTGACGCTCACGAATAAGCGGAAGAATCGCGGTGTTTGAGGCGGCCCCATTGGCAACGGCAATCGCTGAGCTCACATGGATGCCTAGACTGGAATTCGATCATTTTCGATCTGGCCATCAACCACACCTCGACTGAGCGTTGATTTTCAAGGGAATGCGTGGGGTTCACGATCGAGATGGAGATCAAGATCAAGGGACTTCAACGCCCGCCCATCAACGGGCTTTGGGGCTCGGGCGGAGAACTTTGCGGCTTTGGGTGGGTTTTGTGTTTGGGATTGATCTTTGGTAGGGGTCGGCGATGCCCAGGTCCTTCAAGATAGCGATCTCCAGCGACTCCATTTCCTGGGCCTGGCGACGCCCAAGCTCATGATCAAAGCCCAGGGCGTGCAGGCTGGCATGCACGAGCAAATGGGTGCAGTGACTTTGCAAACTCACCCCCAATTCGAGCGCTTCTCGCACCAACACTGGCGCGCACAGCACCACATCGGCCCAAATCTGGGGCGCCAAGGCGTAGGCAAACGTGAGCACATTGGTGGCATAGGCCTTGTTGCGGTAGTGCTCATTGAGGGACAATCCCTCGTCTTGCCCCACCACACGCACCCCCATGAGGACAGGCAGGGTCGGCGTGGGCAGGCCTGCGCTTTGAAGTTGGGGGTGCGCCAGTGCTGCCTTCAAGGCGTGGCGAACAGCGCGCGTGACACGGTGGCGGCTCAAGGCCAGGTGAAGCGCCGGGTCCAGACGCTTTGTGTGCTCAGCGCTGAACTGCAAGGACAGTTGTAGGGGGGGCAGGGACATGGGGGTGTCTTTAAGTGGTGCGGGCGCTTTTTCTGGCAGGGGCACTGCGCGGGTCACGCAGCGGCAAGTGTGCCTTCGCATCATAGGCGTCCACAATGCGCGCGACCAAGGGGTGGCGCACCACATCGGCACTGGTGAAGGTGGTGAAGGCAATGCCGTCCACGCCTTGCAGGACCGATTGGGCTTGTACCAAGCCGCTCATTTGGTCTTTGGGCAAATCGATTTGACTCACATCACCGGTGATCACCGCCTTGGAGCCCAAGCCCAAGCGGGTGAGCAGCATTTTCATTTGCTCCGGTGTGGTGTTTTGTGCTTCGTCCAAAATCACAAAGGCGTGGTTGAGGGTTCGCCCCCGCATGAAGGCCAAGGGGGCCACTTCCAAGGCTTGGCGCTCGAAGGCTTTTTGCACGCGCTCAAAGCCCATCAAGTCGTACAAAGCGTCGTACAAGGGTCGCAAATAGGGGTCGACCTTTTGGCCCAGGTCACCCGGCAAGAAGCCGAGTTTTTCACCCGCCTCGACGGCGGGGCGGGTGAGCACAATGCGCTGCACGCTTTGACGCTCCAGTGCATCCACGGCCATGGCGACCGCCAAATAGGTCTTGCCCGTGCCGGCCGGACCAATGCCAAAGCAGATGTCGTTGGCCTGGATGCGGTCCATGTAGTGGCCTTGGTTGCGACTGCGCGGGCGCAAATCGCTGCGTTTGGTGAGGAGGGCTTGTGGACCCTCGTTCAAGGACTCGGGGTGAGTTTGTTGGTGCAGCATCCATACAATGAGGGAGGGCTCAATGGGTTTGGAGGCTTGCTCGTACAAAGACTGCAGGATCAGCAGGGTCTGGTGGGCTTGCTCTTTGGGGCCGCTCACTTTGAAGCGACCATTTTGATGCGTGATGCTCACCCCCAAATGCGCCTCCAAGGTTTTCAAATTGGCTTGCAAGGGCCCGCAAAGCCGAGACAAGCGAGAATTGTTGAGCGGGGTGAAGGTGTGGGTCAGAATCAAGTCGATAATCCCAGTGACAAAGGTGAATACATGATTGGTCGATTAACGGGGCTTTTGGGTGAGAAAACGCCGCCACAAATTTTGGTGGACTGCGGCGGTGTGGGCTATGAGGTCTTGGTGCCCATGAGCACCTTTTATCTGCTTCCCAGTGTAGGGGAAAAGACGACGCTCTTGACACACCTGGTGGTGAGGGAGGACGCGCAAATTTTATTTGGTTTTTTAACCCCCCACGAGCGAGACGCATTTCGGCAATTGATCAAAATCTCAGGGGTGGGCCCACGCACTGCTTTGGGGGTGTTGAGCGGCATGAGCGTGGAGGACTTGAGCCAAGGGGTGGCCCAGCAAGATGCGGGCATGCTGGTGAAGATTCCAGGCATTGGTAAAAAAACCGCCGAGCGACTGCTCTTGGAGTTGAAGGGCAAAATGCTTGAAGGTCTGTCAGGACTTTCAAGCTCCGGACAAGCCCCCAGTGCCGAACAAAGTGCAAGCGATGTTGAACAAGCCTTGATGGCACTCGGCTACAACGAGCGCGAGGCGCGCCAAGCGCTTCGCAACCTGCCCCCGGGGCTCACTGTGAGCGAGGGCATCAAATGGGCCTTGAAGGCCTTGTCGGCGTGAGCCAATGGGTGTTGGACCCAGGTGGAGTTAGAGAGCTTGGGATGTTTACAAAGAAGAGCGTGATTCATGAGCGTACAAATCGATGACTTGAGTGCTTTGCCCACCCCCTCGCATCGCGAGAACGACGCTGGACGAGATGGGGCTCGGATCTTTGATGCCGAGTCAAAATCCGCGCCTGAGGAGGCCTTGGAGCGAGCACTTCGGCCGAAAAAATTGGCCGATTATGTGGGGCAACTGAAGGTGCGCGAGCAGTTGGAGATTTTTATCCAAGCCGCCCGTGCCCGAAGCGAAGCCATGGATCACGTGCTCCTCTTTGGTCCGCCTGGCCTTGGCAAAACCACGCTCAGTCAAATCATTGCCCACGAGCTCGGCGTCAATCTGCGCCAAACCAGTGGCCCCGTTTTAGAAAAACCCAAAGACCTCGCCGCCTTGCTCACCAGTTTAGAGAGCCGAGATGTGCTCTTCATCGATGAAATCCACCGACTCTCGCCCGTGGTGGAGGAGATTTTGTATCCTGCGCTGGAAGATTTCAAGATCGACATCATGATCGGCGAGGGACCAGCGGCCAGGAGTATCAAGCTCGATTTGCAGCCCTTCACGTTGGTGGGGGCCACCACCCGTGCGGGCATGCTCACCAACCCGCTGAGGGACCGGTTTGGAATCGTTTCCCGCCTTGAGTTTTACACCCCCGAGGAGCTCCAGCGCATTGTGATGCGGTCATCGTCTCTCATGGGGGTGGGCATGCTCGAGCCCGCGGGTTTGGAGTTGGCCAAGCGCTCCAGAGGCACGCCTCGCATTGCCAACCGACTCTTGCGCCGGGTGCGTGACTATGCGCAGATCAAAGGCGATGGGGTGATCACGCTGGAGATGGCCAATTTGGCACTCAAGATG
>Ga0114958_10003436_pt1 | contig 11314 bp, 21 predicted proteins | sample C_130208_EF_Meta_FD_89577 | JGI IMG/M metagenome (GOLD analysis project Ga0114958, IMG submission 89577) | Freshwater microbial communities from Lake Croche, Canada to study carbon cycling - C_130208_EF_MetaG | ecosystem: Environmental > Aquatic > Freshwater > Lake | place: Lake Croche, Canada... | reverse complement strand
GGAGGGAGTGTGGGAGGAGGGAGGGAACACGTCCTTGTGTTTTTGACAAAGTGCATATACTACAATAAAGCGCATAACAAAGTGCATACAATAAAACTATAAAATAATTATTAATACTATTGTATAAAACCAAAATTAATGTATAATAAACACATCGGATTATTTCAATTCGACTTTTATAAACTTTGAGGATATTAAAATGAGTACAGAAACAGAAGTAAAAGTAGCTGCTCCACGAATCGTGACTATGGAAGACGGTACACAAGTTAACTTTGGTAAATTAGCCAAACAAATCGCAGTAGTTGAAGACTCAACTATTACATTCAAGCTATTCAATGGTCGTTTGGTTACTTGGACAGTTGACACAGTAGGCTTAAACGAGTTTCAAAAAACAGTATTCTTATTCGGTCTAGTAGAAAAGATTAAATCTAATACTAGTTCTGTTAAAAACCTTGCAGAACTTGAAGTAGCTATTAAAAAGCAAATCGCACTACTAGAAGCTGGTCAGTTCTACACTCGTACTGGTAGTAATGGTATCTTGTTGTTAGATAACTTACAAAAAGCTTATGCTACTGTTAAAGCACGTCAAGCAGGTTTTGAACATCTAGCTGATTTGGCTAACCCAGAAGCAGTAAAAGAAGTTCTAGCTCTTTTTGAAGGTTTCACTAGAGAACAAAAGACTTCTATTCGTAAAAACCGTGATGTTATCATTGTTAAAGCTACTTTAGACGCACAAGTTGCTAATGGTAGTGAAGAATTAGTCTAAGAATTAACTATTAGTTATTAAAAGAAAGGGCTTCTAGTAATAGACAGCCCTTTTTATTGGTTTTTTTAATTAATCTTCTTCATAACAAAATCTTGTAGAGTCTTCTTTCTTAACACTCATATAAGTTCGATACAACAAAACAAACTCCTTTTTACAGCCAAAACAACGATGTAAGGTTTCTACTACATCATCTTCTTCTATAGAAAATCTAGGGTCTGAACTTGTTGAAAAGTTGTCTTTATCTTTACAATAAGGGCATAGCATAAGGTAATCTCCTATTAGTTAGTTATTCGTATTCATAACAGCGAAGAGTTAATTCATCTAAGGTTATAGGTCTGGCGTATTTCCATTCAGAACGTTTACCTACAAAAGGATAATCATATTCATCTATATTGTACGATACTATTTCATCAATAAAACGCTCATTAGGGGCTTCTAAGTTGTCTGAATAATCACTTACCCAACATAGAATAGGTTTGATAATATTGTCATACCAGTTAGAACCCTTACAAAAATTTTCACAGCTGATAAATGACTGTGATAGTGAGAGTTTTTCCCAACATTCATTTTCTTTCTTACGCCATAGATCATTATTCATTATCTTAAGGTTTATTCCACTTTCTTTTTCCACTACAACACAACCACTACCTAACCAAGTATAAAGTTCAGCTAGACTTTTAAAAGTATTATCTTGTTCTTTCATATCTTTATTCATATAAACCTCTTTTTAATGTACTGTGATTAATTAACTTTAAATGTGTATACCTTTAATAATAAATATGAATACTAAGAGCTTGTCTTTTAATCATATTATAAGCTAAAAGAAACTCACACACTTCTTCTTCAGTTTTAAGTTTTTTAGGGTATCTTTCCTTACTATAAGGTAGGTTAGGTATAAGCATGTAATCCTTCAGTTTACATAAGAAATATGTTTTATTCTTAAATCTAATATACCCGAAAATACTATTCTCTTTATCAGCTATAGCTAAAACGTCTTCTACGTCTGCTCCTTGTATTTGGTTAAGTATAGTAGATGTAAGTTTCTTTTTAGTTGTTATTAGTTCTATTTCCATTATTTAACCTTTTAGTACTTTCTACAAGTTCCATAAATTGTTGTGCTTCTTCTAAAGTCTTGAAAAGATGGTTTAATACAGTTTCAGAACAATTTAGATATATTTTACCTATATACTTAAAACCTAAATCCTCCGCTAATAAGTTTTCCTCATTTACTACTACTTCAGCTCCTTTGGAAAGCTTTTTTACTGTTATATATGTGATAATCTCTGCATCTATAATAGCATACGTATCAGGGCATGGTTGTACTCTTATAAACATGCTAAACTTCCTTTACAAGTATTGAGTGCACCTTTCTTCAACCTTATTGTTATATACTCTTTACCTTCTGCTTCTACTATCATAAACCTACTCCTATTCTAATTTCTTCTGCTTCGTGTTTTAATTTATCAGAACAATGTATAACCTCTTCTATAATAGCAGGTAAGATAACCTTATACTTTGCTCTTGTAACAGCTACATATAATAATTCTAAAGTTTGTCCAGTTAGCAGTAACTCAATATCACTAAAACCTTCTTTCTGATAGAAGATATCATCATGAAGAGTTACTTCATTCCATTCTAAACCTTTAGCTTTATGCACCGTAGTTATAGTATAATCAGCTTGTTCAGGTCTATCTACAATGACAGATTTTATTCTATTAATGTTCTTAGTTAAACCACCATCACCTAAAGTTCTAGTTAGTTTTATTAGACGAGCTAAGTTAGGCATATCTTCACTAGCTTCGTATAATTCTACATAAGTTCTATATTGACTTAACTCTTTATTAGGGTATTTAACAGGTTCTTTAAACAATAAAGCAGATATATGATACATCTTACTCCATAACTCTTTTAAATCTCCGATAATAAATACTTTTTTACCTTCTGCTTCTGCTTCTAGTAGAAGGGTTAAGAAGGAGTTATTAGTTCTTACTAGTACAGCAGCGTTCTTCTTATTCCAGTCTAAAGGTTCTACAGCGGTTCCTATTATGTTTCTAGTATTACCAAGTATACTAGTTAACTTAGTAGCTTTATCAGCAATATCTTGAGTAAAGCGGAATGACTGTGTTAAGTAGGTTTCTTTAAAACTATCGCCTACTCTAGCCATAGCATTAATAGCACCACGCCATTCATAAATTGCTTGATATTCGTCACCTACTAGTATTATTTGTGCTTGTTGATTAAGTATAATACTTAGGATAACTGGCGAACTATCTTGTGCTTCATCAAGGTAAATTACATCGTAAGGTAGAATATGTTTTCTTAGTTGAAATAGTTTAAGATAAGTATCAGGTGTTATTTTACAAGGACGATCTTCATCACACATATTTTTCCAGTATTCTAGGATATACTTTTTATCAATGTTAGGGTAATCGGCTTTTACAAAGTCTTCCAAACTATAAGAAGCACTTTGTGAAAAAGCTTTTATTACTTCTACTACTTCAACTCTTAGTTTTTTAAGGTCTGCTTTAATAGCTCCTGTTGTGTTATTAATAACATCATCTTTTATAACATCATCAAAAGAGTAGAAACCTTGTAGTTTCTTTTTAAACTTGTAGTTGATTATATCTCTATAAGCTAAAGAATGTATTGTTCTGCATTCTACATTAGAAGGGAACTTACTAGCTGCTTCATCAGCTATACTTTTATTAAAGGCGATATAAAGAGAAGGTTTTTTAATCTCTTTAGCTACTTCTACTAGTGTTGTTGTTTTAGCCGCACCAGCAAAGGCTTTTACTACTAGGTTATTACCTTGTTTTGCTAAGTCTACTATGTTTTGTTGTTCTTTGGTTCTTGTAAAAATCATTTTCTGCTCCAGTCTTTAATCAAATCTTTTGGGATTGTATAATTTATTCGCTGCATTTCATTTATTAAACTATCTTTTTGTAGATGGTCTATATAGTTATTGTATGTTAAGGTTCTTAAACATACATCTTTTCTTCCTTGCTCCTGTTCTCTAATCTCAGGCATATACTCTTCCTTAAAGGTTCTATCTACTTTTCGTTTGTTCCAGTAACAGATCATCACAATACTCCGTAACTATTGTCTAATTCAATGTAACTATTCTCTAATTGTACATTAGCATACTTCTTAGCTTCTACTAATTCAGCTTTAGAAGTAGATTTATTAAGAACTTGTAATACTTCAGTAATATAATTATCTCTAAATTGTATTTGCTCTCTTAGTCTTTCTTCTACTCTATCAGAACTTTTAACTTTTTTATTTTGTAAGTTATGTATAATACCAGATACACTTTTAATTATATCTTCTTGTCTTTGTTTTGCTTCTATTACAAGTTTAGTTGGTTTTCTCATTATATTAACTCCGATAATTCATTGTATTTAATTTTATAACCTTTACTTAAGAATAAATCTACTGTGTTAAGGTCTTTTGTTTCTACTATTACATATTTATTAAACAGTATAAATGTTGTCATACTCTTTCCAAAATAATTGTTCTATTTTATTCATTTCTTTATTAATATACTTATCTAAGAATTTAAACTGCTTTTCACTAAGGTTAAAACTAGTGTTAGTAGGATATCCGTCATAGTCACAAGTGTTACAAACAGCCTCAAGAACTTCTATGTTGGTAAGTTCTGCGTATTCTGCTTCACAAAAGAAACTACTTGATTTTCTTTCCCCGTACACAAAGCATTCTAATAAAAGATCTACTTCATGGATAATACAAGGAATCACTAAATCATGTTCTAAGCTGGGATTAATGCCAGCAAGGTTTAGAGTATAAGCGATTTTCATGTTCAATTTTTTAATTATATTTAAAAGATGGTTTAATATAACATAAAAATTAATTTAATCCTAGATTTAATTTTTTTATTTTATTTATTTGTTGTATTAATATAAGAATAAAAATTATTTGGGTTTTAAAATGCAAAAAATTAAAAAAATATGTGAATCCTACTTGTGCATTTTAAAAAAGTGTGGAATAATAGCCTCACGTTATCAAAACGGCTTTAATCATGGTGGTTAGAGTTTATAATCAAAACTGGAGTGTGTTATGACTAAAGTATTATTAGGTAAATTGAAAGACAACAATGAAGCTTGTTATCTCACCAAACATGAATGGTCTTGTGGCTGGTATTGGTCTTTTGGTTGGCTAGGAAATAAAGACTCACACTATCATTTTAGTGCTTTTTTAAAAGATAGTAGACTAGTTTCAGAAGTATTTGAAACTACTAATATAAGCAAAGATGCTTGGTGGGTAATAAGGGATTTGTTTGTACAAGCCTATGCTTTACAAAAAGCGGCTGAAGTGTATCATCGTGGTGGTGGTCAAACAAGCAAACTAGGTACTACAGACTTAGTACGCGATAAAGATATGGTTACTAGACTTAATCAAGACTTAGAGAAAGTATTAGATACTTTATGGGCTTTTGTATTAGAAGCTATAAAGGAGGGTAAATAATCATGACATACGATATAAACCACGTTATAAACCACGTTTACACAGGCACACCAGACTACTTTGCAGGTACTAACCTGCCAACTGTACAAGTAGAAGTAGATAGCAATACTACTTATCAAGATATAAAAGATATGTTGTTGGATAGTAACTATAGCCATCTTTATCAGTTAGAACTAAAAGAAGAGTTTCAACTTGATATTTATGAGCAAGCTGTAGAAGATATTTTCAGTGATATTGCTAGACTAGGTAATTTAGGAAATACTCCTTACGTTTTTGAAGATATTGAATATTGCGAAGACTATCCTTGTTATTCAATCTTTACTGTAAATCTAGTAGAACAAACAGAACAATATTAAATTTTACGACTAATATAAAGTAAAAACTATAATCAAACTGGAGCAAGTAATGAACCTACAAGATTTAATAAATAAAAGAGTCTTTCTAACAGACTCACAGCAAAATTCACTTATAACAGTAATAGCTTTTGGTAAGAAACAAGAAGTTAAAAGACTAATAAAAGAAGTGATAAAGAACAAGTTCTTTACAGTCTTTGACGGTAGCATTTACAGTGAGAAGTTCACTGTTAAAGCTGATGAAGTAGTTTACAATGGTAGTAAGAAAGATTTAAACGATTTAATCAATGTCATATTAAAGGGAGCAAGATAAATGTCAAACAATACAATCAAAAAGACTATAAAGTTATGTCTATTAGGCTCATATAACAAAAACAAAGAAATAAACATACGCGCTTTTCCTGAAGGTTACGCTTTTATAGCTGGGGATGATGAAATAGTATTAGTAGACGGGTATGAAGTAGAAGTTATCGTAGAAGGTTTAGTAGAACAAGATATAATAATAAAAGCAATAGAAACATTAGAAGCTAAAAAAACTAAACTTTTATCAGATAATGTGAAGAATGTAGCTTTTATTGATAGCAAAATAAACCAACTAAAACTACTAACTTTTGTAGGTTAACGCATGGCACTTAATAAAGATCAGGAAAGTGCCTTGCACACTATAACTAAAATATGGTGGAAGAGTAACGAAATATTCATGGTGTTGGATGGAGCTGGAGGCACTGGTAAAAGTTACCTAGTAGACTCAGTTCTTTCTACTTTAAACTGTACACCGTTACTCTTAGCTCCTACTAATGAAGCTCTTAAACAGCTAAAAGATAAAGTTAAAGGTAAGTACGATTTTAAGACTGTTCATAGTGCGTTAGGTATTATTCCTAGCAAGACTGAGAAAGACTTAAAGTTTGAACAAGTTAAATTACCTAACTTCTGGGAAGAGTATAATCTTTGTATTATAGACGAAGTTAGTATGTTAGACGACTTCTTACTAGACATACTGCTTGATATAGGGATTAAAATCCTATTTGTAGGGCATAGTTCACAGTTACCGCCAGTAACACAGAGAAGATTAAGTACGGATAAATGTATTAGTCCTGTGTTTACTAAAAACTTTAGAACTATTACCTTAAAACAGCCTATGCGTAATACTGGGGAGTTATGGGAGTTTAATAACTATTTAGACTCGATAATATATTCTGCTATAACATTTGTTCCAGATACTTTTGATATAACTAAGGCTGATTTAATGACACTACTTAATACTAGTGTAGATGATTTTTTAACTGATAAAACTAAAATAGCTTTATGGACTAATGACGGTGTTAATGTATACAACCAAAAGGTAAGAAAGATTATTCATGGTGAGAAGGCAAGAAGTGAAAAATTCTTACCTAAAGATAGAATCATATTAACTACGCCTTTAAACCTAATTCATAACCTAGAAGCTAAGAAACAGTATGATCTATTTAAAAGCTTTGATAGTAAGGTTGAAGTAGATACTTTGTTCACTAATAGTAAGGGTACTGTGGTAGGCTCTACTAGAGTAGTAGTTAAAATTAACTCTACTCTAGTCATACCTTGTTTTAAACTATCAGTTAGATTTGATGATTCCCCAGAAAATGTACTAGATATTTATACTTGTGAAGATGAAAAAGACCGTAATAGTATAGCGATATACTATGAACATCAAGCATGGACTATTAAAAACTCAGTTGAACGTGGTAGAGCTTTTCAAAGAAGACGCTTCATGCTTGGATGTTTTGGGGATATAAAACATTTTTATGCTTGTACCAGCCACCGACTGCAAGGTAGTTCTGTACCTAATATTATTGTTATTGACTCTGATATAAGAAAAAACTCTAATATTATAGAACAAAAGAAGACACGTTATGTTGCTTGTAGTAGAGCTATCAACAATCTTTACTTTTTTAGAGGTATTTTATAATGTTTGCTCCTATACCAGTAGAACCAGAAATAGTTAAATATGAAAGTGGTTTTACAGAAGATCAAGAACATGAGATAGTTTTAAAACATAGTTTAATATCTAAAAGGAATCTTACAGAAGAACCTATAACACTAGAGGAATTTAGAGATGTTATTGTTCCTTATTTCAGAGTTAAAAGAACAGAAGCATTTAATCTTAATGTTGGAAAGGAGAAAGTAAAGAAAGAAAGAGTAGTTAAAGAAAAGGTTGTAAAGGAGAAAGTAGTTAAGGAAAAGAAGTTAACTAAAAAGGAGATAGAGAAGCAGATAATGAGTTTAGCTTTTAAAAAGGCTAGAGGTGAAGACCTTACTGAAACTGAACAAGAATTTTTTGATAAACATGTAGTTAAAGAGGAATTGATATGAGTATTAGTACAGAGAAAGAGTATAATACAAGAAGCGGGTTAAAGGTGGAACTCTGTGATTTTTCAACACTTATTTCTAAGCCTGTAGTAGTAGGCTATGTTTTAGATTCCAACGGCAAAGTACCGACTATTTGGAGTAAAAATACTGGTAAATGTGTTTATAGGAAGCAATTTTTAGAACCTTATGACCTGATAGAAGTTAAAAAAGAACAAGAAGTGGTAGATATGAATGTTGACATCACTAAAGAATATACTAATATTCAAGGGCGTAAACCAACACTACTTGCTTATTTACCAGAGTATAGTACAACTTATGGTGAAGATATTGAATGTTTAGCCCTTTATAAAGATGTTGTCATAGGCCAAATAGTAGCATCTTTTGGTGGTGCTATTGTAGTCTGGGATAGAAAAACAGGCAAAACATTATTCCCTATCTATTATAGGAATGATTATGATCTTATACCCGTAGAAGCTCCAACACAAAAAGAGCCTGATAAATATGATCTTAACTTAGACGATTACTTAATGGTGTGGGACACTGAAGACATGCAATTAGGAGCATACTTTTCTCATGTAGATTCAGAAGGTTATATAAATGTTTTTAATTTTGGTTATAAACTTACTGATGTAGAAGATCGTATAAAAAGACTAGAAAACACATTTAAAATGCCTATTAATACTATACCAAGAGTAGTGAGATTTAAACACTACAAGAAACTAGGAATTTAAAATGAAAAGACTAGATACAATTTTCCCTGTCGCCTTCTCGAACACTATGATGCAAGATATCTGGAAGTGTGAGCTATACTTCTTTAGAGCGCATTGTCAAAAGCTTATTAGTGTAAATAGAAAAAGTAGTGACCTTATAGCAGGAGGACATTTCGCTAAAGGTTGTGAACTAGTAAGAAAGTCCTACTTTAATGAGAATCGTGCAGTTGACGAAAGCATAGAAATAGGGTATAATTATATACTTGACGCTGAAGACACAGGTGACCCAATAAAGAGCAATGAACGCCTAGCAACTACTTTAAAGAAGTATTTTGAACGGTTTCCTTTAGATGGTCAAATTACGCCAGTTAAACTAGTAGATGGTACTCATGCTATTGAGTATAACTTTGAGTTTGATCTGGGTATTCCTCACCCAGAACTAGAAGGAGTTAATCTAACTTATAAAGGTAAACTAGATGGCCTTTATGAAAGAAGATTCCAAGGTAAAAGAATTAATTGTTATGTCGTAGATGAAAAGACTTGTAATCAAGTTAGCAGAGTCAACGGTAGTAAGTTTGTAGATATAACAGCAGAAGAAGATATCTATAAGACTGACGGGCAGTTTATTGGGTATCATTGGGCAGCTAGACAACTAGGTATTGAGACTACCTCAAGTCTTATCTATAAAGTACCAATACTAACTAAACATGAAGACGCTTTTGAACTTACAGTTCCTATCAACTATTTTATGATTTTCCACTGGTATAATTCTACCGTTAGTAAGATCGCTGAATTAGTAGAAAAGTATAAGTACCTGAAGCTAAACAATACAACTGAAGGTTTTGTACCACAATTTGCATTCCACCCAAGTTATACAGGTAATTCTTGTCTTGCTTATAAAAGACTGTGTACATACGCTGAAGGTTGTAAAATACCAGAAGGTGATGAGATATTAGGCAGCAGTATGAAACAAGTAGTATGGGATTCTGTTAGTAAAACAGAAGTTAGTTTGACTGAGTATAAGAAACTAAAGGGTTATAAATGAGAATCAAACAAGCAATAATACTTTTATATGGTCTTGGTTGTGTAGGTAAGTCTTTTAGTCTTGCTACTTTATTCAAACTGAGAGATATCAGACATAACCAACGTGTTATACTATTAAGTACAGAAAAGAATAGTCTTGATGGTATAGAACGTGGTTTAGCGCACTATAAGATAAAGTTAGAAGAAGGTCAATTCTATTATACGGTTATTAAACCTAAACAAGCTAAAGCTTTTAAACAGGAATTAATAGCACTTAAGAAGTTTGCTTCTGAAACTGTTAGCCAAACACAAAGTACAGACAAGAATAGTAATGCTAATAAAGACAAGTATACTTACTTTATTGATGTTATTGGTGGTTTAGAAACTTTTACTGGTGTTGATTATGTTACAGGGGAGGAGGTTAAATTAGGTAATATAGCAGAACTAGGAGAAGAAGATATTCTAATAGTAGATGGTCTTTCACCTATTATTCATGGTATGTGGAGTCTTCTACAAGGAGATAGAAAGGTAAACCAGATAGGTGATTATCAAGTAATACAGAAACAAATTAACGACTTCACCTATCAACTAGTTAATAATATAGAATGTAGTCTTATTATGTTAGCTCATGCTGATAGAATCATGGATGATATAGAAAAGGTGGAGAAGATAAGAGTAGCTTTAGATGCTGGAGTTGCTTTATCAGGTAAGTACATAGGTAAATACAGTGATGTAGTGTATGCTTATATAACTGCAGCAGGTAAAAGAGTCTGGACTGGTAAAAAAGTAGGTGTAGAGTTGGCGGTAAGGAATTTTCCAGAACAAGACCAACTTGAACCTGATTTTTCTTTATACAACTTTTTTAAGTAGTCTTGCTATGTTTAGAAGTTTTATTTACAAAAGAGAGTTTCTTAAAGATAGAAAGCGTACTTATAAATTATCTTGTCCTAGTAGGTTATGGGCTATTATTAATAAAGATAGAATTAACTATCGTAAAAGAAGGAAGGTTGAATATGAAACGTACAAAATGTAAACTAAAAGGTTCTTCTAATATGAAGAAAGATACTTATGTAATAGCAGCTAATGGTGAGAAGGTTTTTAAACAAGGTTTTAGAGGGTTTAAAGGTTTCTCATATCATCCAACTAAAGGTTTTAAGAAAGTTTCTGATTATAAACCAGACTAATCTTATTTATAGGCCGATACCTATACGGATACTACATCTACCCGTTAGATAGACTAGATAATGTACCTAGAATTAACTTAAACTAATTAAACTAAACAGGAAAAAAATCATGGCGAAGAAAGAAACAGAAAAAAGATCATTTGGCTTTAATACAACTAACCTAGCTACAGCACCTTTATTACTAGAAGAAGGTATCTACACTGGTATAATGGCTAACCCTTCTGTGGTTGGGAAAGAAAATAAACAACATATTAGCATTACCAAAGAAAAGAAGTATGATAAAGTTTCTAAGAAGTACGAAGAAACTGACGAATGGATTATAGAAGGTAATATATTCTTTGGGGTTACTCTTACCGACCCAAAAGCTATAGAAGCTCTACAACGTGAAGAACCTAAAGTATTTGGTGGTAGAATACGTTTATCGTTCGATAAAGAAACCTTAACACTAGT
>Ga0114958_10003431_pt1 | contig 11325 bp, 2 predicted proteins | sample C_130208_EF_Meta_FD_89577 | JGI IMG/M metagenome (GOLD analysis project Ga0114958, IMG submission 89577) | Freshwater microbial communities from Lake Croche, Canada to study carbon cycling - C_130208_EF_MetaG | ecosystem: Environmental > Aquatic > Freshwater > Lake | place: Lake Croche, Canada... | reverse complement strand
TCATGCGTTGCCATAATACAAGTAATTTGCTTTTCTTTTAGATAACTAAACAGATTTCGACGCAAGACATTTTTCCTAAAAGTATCAATCTGACTAAAAGGTTCGTCTAATAATAAAACCTTGGGTTCGAGTGCTAAAACTTTGGCCAAAGCCACACGCTGCTGCTGTCCGCCACTAAGATATTTGGCTTTTACTTTTGCAAAATCAGTCATTTCAACCATTTCTAGTAATTCGTAAACACGAGCTGCTTTTTTATCTTTATAAATATTAGACAAATACTTTCCCACGTTTTCTTCTACGGAAATATAAGGCATCAAATCGAAATCTTGAGCTAAGAATTTTATATACTCTTCGCCAGGAATTAGGTTTGATTTGGGACCCAATATTTGTTTATTATCATAGCTGATTTCTCCTTCATCCAAGTCGTATAAACCATAAATTAATTTTAAAAGGGTGCTTTTTCCACAACCGCTTTCGCCAATAACAGCAATATTTTCGCCATTTTGAATCGTAAAACTAACATTCTTTAAGACTGTATTTTCAATGTAAACGAAGGAAATGTTTTTTACTTCAAGCATATTCTAAATTTAAAAAAATCAAATTTACAATCTTTAATTCAATTAGTAGAGCAAAAAAAAGCGGTTTCATTAGGAAACAGCTTTTCAATATCTAAATCAACTATGAGTAATCAAGGGAGTATTGAAGTTCGCAGTTTAAGTACCGGAATCCATTTCTTAAAAACACTTAAAATGGGAAATCAACCGTTAAAAAATTCATCGAAAGTAATTAACTTCTCCAATAGCATCATTCCTCGTTGTCCATAATTGATTTCAAATAATCGCTTGGAGTAATTCCGGTTTCTTCCTTAAAAGCCACATAAAAACTTGATCGGGAACTAAAACCAGCTAATTCGGCTATGCCATCAATCGTAATGTTGGAATGGATTGATTTTTGCAAAAATATTTTAGTTTGCTCTACTCTTAATTTTGTTTTAAGCTGCGAAAATTTTGTATTATAGATTGAATTAATACAATACAGTACGTGGTTTTGTGGCACATTCATCTTAAAAGCAATCTGAGCTATAGAAAAATTTTGATTTAAATACGGTTTTTCGGTATTAAAATAGTCTTTAATCCTTTCGGACAACAATAAAAAGGGATCTTCCTCCTCTTCTAGTTTTTGATTCCCATTTGCAACTATTTTTGATGTTATGCTCTTGTTAATTTTTATATTATTTTTTGACTTTACTACATTATTATTTGGCAATCCATATAAAATCTCTGGAAAAAAAAGCACTCCAAAGGCTAAAAAAATAAATGATGCTCCCGTGATGAAATTAATAACAATTACAATGTGCTTAAATTTACTTTCTTCAAAATAAAAAAAACAAAAACTTAAAACAAAAAAATTGAGAGTCAATAAAGAAACTAGGCCAAGCAAAATCGAAAGCCATCTGTAAATAACATTATATTGTTTTCGTGGGATATTTTGAAATTTTTTTTTATTTTTTTGAAATTTTATTAAAAAAATGATAGTGTAAATTATATAAAAAGACAACAATAACAATCTGAAAATAGAATTGAATTCCGAATCAAAAAACATATTTACTTTGATTTTTTTCAAATTATCAATGTTTGCAATTATCATTTTTGCAATTGATTCTTTATAGCTAAAAGAGGAAATACAATAAGGCAAAACACCTATAAAATGAATAATTGCAGGTATAAAATGTAGAGCATCTTTACTTTTTAGTCCTTGTCGATCATTAAGTGTTCCTCGAACATAAAAATATAAAAATGGTCCTGCAAGCAAAAATAATGGAGAAAAATGAGTGTAAAAAACAGCAAACCAAAAAACAGAATTACCATAAACAACTAAATAATGCACCAATCCATAAATGCCAATTAGACTAAAAAAAAGTCCAATAAAAATAGCATTATTATTTAGTTTCCAATTGTAAACAATTAAAATTAAAGACAATAAAACAAGTAACAAAGAGATATAAAATAACATTTGGGGGAATTGATATTATTTATATGTGTTTGAAAAACAACATATTTAGATCATTAAACATTTATAATTTGTCCAAAAATACTAAAAACTGGACATATTGCAAATTTAATTTATGAAATTAATTAAATCAGTAAATTAATTTTGCAGACTATACAAAAAAAGATATGTTTAAAAACCTACCCTTCCGATTAATTGCAGTTGCACAAGTTTTACGCTCAAAAAAATTACTAGTGTTATTTTTTTTATTTAGCTTTTTTGGAAATTTAACTTTTGCGCAAGCACCAGGAAATACTTTAAATTTTGATGGAACAAATGATTATGTCAATTTAGGCACAACTCTTTCATTTCCTAATACTACTGCATTTACAATTGAGGCTTGGGCAAGCCAAAAAATAGGAAAAGGCGTAATGGTTGTTTCAAAACACAATGCAGGTGTTGATGGACAATACGATTTTATGGAAAATAGTGATGGAATGATATCTTTTTCTAGGGAGGTAGTCCCATTGTGGCTTGCAAACACTGCTGCAACTGGATTTACGGGTAATTGGACTGCACCTTCTATAAGCTCCGATACCAATCATATTTTATCTATATAATTTAAATAAAGTCATACTATATTTCTTCCATAAATTAACACTATGAATAACATATTTCAAAATCATTCAAATACAATAAAATTCAGTAAATTATTATTTAGTGTCTTATTTCTATATGGCACAATGGCTAATGCACAAAACTTAACCATTTCATCATCTGGACAAACGGGTACCTCTGGAACCAACTGGAGTATTTCTGGTAATACACTTACTGTAACAGGTACCGCCAACATCGCTGCAAGCGTAATTGAAAACAAACTTGCATCCAGTTCACTGAGTATCCAGGGTAATACCACTTCATTTGCGGTCAGCGTTAGTCAAGCTATCACTTCGAGTGCTTCGGGTAACGGTCTTACGATTGGTGCAGCCAGTAATACAGGTAATATTTCACTGAATAGTGCCGTTAGTCTTGCAGGATCGGTGACAATTATTGGTGGAAGAGTAAGTATATTTGATTCTTTTTCTTTGTCCTCAACTAGTAATTTAAGCATAACTTCTATCAATACGGTAATTGTAGGTACAGGAACTATTGGGGGTACTGCTACTATTAGCGCTTCTGGAAATTTTATTTTAGGAACCAACATAACAGCAGGAACAGGATTTCCGTTGACGGCTAGTGGTGGTTTTACCAAAACAGGAGCAGGAACTTCGTATCTGTTCTCAAATATCAACACCACGAATACTGCGGTTACTATGGCAGGACTCGTTGTTGTTGGGAACTTTAATACTAGTAATGCTATTACTCAAATCAATACCAATGGAGGAAATATCAGTATTCCTGGAGCAGTAAGTGCTTATAGCGGAACTGGAAGAGAATATATGGCATTGGTTTATGCCAACCTATATGATGCTGTAGGTGGTGCTGTAACAGGTAGCACAACTGATATTTACTTGCGTTTCAATGCAGGAAATCAATCATTTAAAGGTTTACCGGGCATGCCAGCTTCTTTCAATATGCAATATCTGTTAGTAGCCGCAGGTGGTGCTGGAGGTGGATCAAACATTGGAGTTTGGAGTGGTGGCGGTGGCGGTGGCGGTGGCGTTGCAGACGGATCGATTACTTATACTTCGGGTACTCCCTTAAATCTAGTGATTGGCGCAGGTGGTATTGGTGTTCCTGGTAGCGGTAATATTAATGGTTTGAATGGTGGTGACACTGGTATTAGCGACCTTGGTTTATGGGTCGGCGGTGGCGGTGGCGGTGGCGGTAGCGATGGATATAGTGGAAATATTGGAATTGGTAACAATAATGTAGCTGTGTTAGGTCGCTCCTATTTAGCTGGCGGCGGTGGCGGCGGTAGCGGTAGCAGAAATAACAATTGGATTAGTGGGGGAACGGGTACGCAATACACAACCTCTGGTCAAGGAACTCCAACAAGCTATGGCGGTTGGTTTTCTTGGGGCGGCGGTGGCGGTGGCGCAACTGGTAATGGTACCTACTTAGGCGACTTATATTACGGCGGAAGTGGACGCTCAAGTAGCATTACTGGAATATCTGTTGAATATGGTGCTGGCTCGGGTTCAAGGGATAGAACCAATACAATTGGATCAGGAGGAAGAACAAATACTTCCGATGCAGTTGTTGTCAATGGTTCAAATGGTGGATTGATTCTACGTTTTTCTTTATCTAGTTCTTTAGATACTGCCGTTCTAAGTAAAGCCTTTCATTTGAATGCCATTGCAGGCTCCGTAACCTTAGGTTCAACAGTTGCCAATTTAAGCAATATAGAAGTTACGGCAGGTGCTGCTTCATCAATAACTGGACCTGTAACAGGTACCGGTAGTTTATTAAAAACAGGTACTGGTGCACTAACTCTTTCTGGGGATAATCGCTATTCAGGAGGAACAACTGTAACAACTGGTACTTTAGTTTTGAACGATACAGTTCCAATGGATGGGTTAGGCGTTATTGTAGGAACCTTAAATATTAATCAAAATGGAACCGTTCAACTAACGGGAAATGAAGCGGCTTTAGGTTATAATGCCGACCGTGTAACTACCATAAATATCAATGGGGGAATTTTAGAATCATCAACTGGAAAACAACATATTTGGAATCTAACAGGTGGATTAAATTTTAACGGCGGAGGAACTTTGCGAACTAATGCTGGTACTAGTGATGCTGCTGCTACTTCTTATTTTGAGTGGGGCGTAACCAATATTACTGTTACCAATCCTACCTCTCCAGCTGAAATAGCAGGAAGAATTAATTTGCGTTCCGAATTAGGAGGCATAACATTTACGGTTGCCGATGGAGTAGCAGAAAATGATTTACTCATTAGCGCTGCTATTACAGAGTCTTCGGCACCTACAATAACCAAGTCAGGAGCTGGGAAATTAACCTTTACAGGTGTCAATAGTTACACTAATACTACCACCATAAGCGCAGGAACCCTACAAATTGGAAATGGAAGTACTAGCGGAACTATCAGCGCTGCTGGGGTAACCAATAATGCGGCTTTAATTTTTAATAGAAGTGATAATTTCACCATTAGCAATGCTATTTCTGGAACAGGGACTGTAACCAAAACAGGAGCAGGAATACTTACACTTTCGGGTGGAAATTCCTATTCTGGATTAACCACGATTTCTCAAAGTATTCTTAAATGTGGTTCTAACACAGCATTAGGAACAATTGCTGGTAGTACAACCATTGTGGATGGTGCTGCTTTAGACTTAAATGGAATTAACTATAGCACTGCGGAACCAATAACAGTTTATGGAACTGGTGTAAGTGCTAGTGGTGTGCTTTATAATTCAACAACTACCGCTGCAACTTTTGCTGGACCAATTACTTTAGCATCAAATGCTACAATAAACGGAAAAGATGCTGATTTAACCTTAAGTGGAACAATTAATGGAGCGTATGCATTACAAGTTATTAGTACAAATAAAGCATTTTACCAAACTGGTATTGTAGGCGGAACATCGGCACCAGTTTCTTATACGATAAATACAGGGACAGGTTTAATTTCAAAAGATGCTGCTGCAACAGTAGCTGGAGCAGTTACTCTTGATGGGGGACAAATATCATTAAGTGCTGCCACCACGATTACATTGGCCAACACCGATATTGTAGCACGCTCCAAAACGTATATTAAAAATGCGAGTGCCACCACAATTACTACTCAAGGAGGTCATGTATTAATGGCTGCCAATACTGACGATGCAACAGATGGAGATACTACTACAAACGGATACATTCAATTTTCAAGCGGATTAACCATGACCACCAATGGTGGAAATATTACCTTAGGTGGTGGAGATGCTACTGCAAGTGGCTATTCCTTAGGGACTAGCGCCTATCCTTATGAAGGTCTTAGGGTGGATGGTACTTTAAATATAAATTCGGGCGGCGGAAATATTACAATGCGTGGTAAGTCGTATGCAATTAGTACCACTACAGCATCTTGGGGACTTGGTTTTTGGGCGCTTACTACGGGTGTTATTAATAGTGGATTGGGTACGATAACTATTGACGGCTATAGCCAATCAACAGCAAGTCTTTATTCATCTGGTATTGTTTTTGGAAGTGCTTTAACCATTTCTTCTACGAACACTACTACCAATGCCATCCAAATCATTGGTAAAGCAATGGGTACTTCAAACGAATCTTGGGGAATAGAAGCTGAGGGTGCTTTATCAGTAATAGCAACTGGCGATGGAGGAGGAATTACAGTGAGTACCTCACAACAGAATACTGCAAGTAATCTGGATATTGTATTACGTGGTGAAACCAATATCCTGGCAAAAAGTGGTCCTATAAACTTATTGGGTGGACAATCAGGTGGTATTGCAAATGGAGCAATGTGGATTGGAAGTACTATGTATATAGGCTCTAAAGCTTCTAGTACAGTTACAAGTAGTTCAAGCAACCTTACCATTCAGTATGATATGCACAGCTTTACTGCATATCCTTATGTAGCTACCTCCGGTTCTGTAAACTGGAAGCCCGTATCAACAAGTTTCGGTCAAGATGTTCAAACCAATTGGTTCAATTGGAATCAGAATAGTCAAACAATGTCTGGATTGACCATTGGTAAATCAGAAAATACTAAGAATGTAACCCACCAAACTAATGCCATTACAGTGGCTGGACCCATAAGTTTTATGGGTGCTACACTTGCAATAAATGCAAATTTAACCGCTACTTCCAACAACGTTACATTGACTGCTACAACGGCGGTAACTCAAACGGCGCCTATTGCCGCTAATGGTTTGGCTTTAATTGGTGCAGGAACAGTAACATTGAACAACACTAGCAATACTATTGAAACTATTGCTGCAGGAACCACAAGCAGCAGAGTAGGGTCTTTTAGCTTAACAGATGCTAGCGGAGGAATTACTGTGGGTTCAGTGGGAAGTGCGACTGGAATAAACACCAATACAGGTGTTGTTTTGGTTGAAACCTTAGCAGGTAATATTAATTTGAATCAATCGATCTCAACGAATAACACGACTACGAGCGCCATTATTTTAAATGCGGGTAAAAGCACGGCTATTGGTAGTGGTTCGAGTGGTGATATCATTGTCAATGGAACACCTACAATTACTATGGGTACTGGCGGTATTGCTAAGTTGTTCAGCGGAGTTGAAATTAACAGTACAGGGCTTACTTCTTTAGCGGGTGGCACATCTAATGCGCGATACAACTATGACGAGACTACAACTACTTTCAGTCCAGTTTTGGCGGCAAATAATAAGTATGCGATATACCGAACAATTTTAGGAGTGGGTGATTTGACTATTGTGAGCACTGGTGGAGATGCATTAAATTCGACCTGGACTTATTCTAATGGTACCATATCTACTAAAACAACACTAGTAAACATTAATGCTTCGGTGTTGGAAAACTATTTAAGTTCTGGACCGTTAACTATTGAATCTGGAAACATAACGTTTAATGCTTCAGTTACCAATACAACTGCCAATGCGTTCACTTGCAACGGGAATACTAGTTTGGGAAATACAATAACTGCAACTGTAAATTCTGCGATTACTAATGGCGGAAACATCGTATTCAATACAGGTAATTTTGCTGTAAATAGTTCAATAACAGGTACTGCAAGTGCTTCAATCACGGTTAATGCAACTGGGGGTGTTTCAACGACAGGCACAACACGAAGAACTATTAGTACTTCAGGAGGTAACATTACCATCAATGCTGACAGCGATGCTAACGGTTCAGGTCCAATGGATTTAGATTATCTAACCTTTAATCCATCTTCGGGTAATACCATTATTCGTGGGGAAACGATATCTTGGGATATAGCTGCGGATAATCAAAAACCCTATATCAACGGAACAGGTAGTTTTACTTTCGAATCGAGTGATGCTGCTTTTGGTCAAGCGGTTTATTCCTATTGGTTTGTAATTGACCAAGACAACAATGGTATTAGTTCATATACCTACGGAAAAGTTGGAAACACCTCCTCCGTATATCTTAATAGCGCTTTTACTGTGGCAGGACCAATAAACGTTTACGGAGGTTATGTTGAGGTCACAGGCAACTTAACTTCATCAGCGACTGGTAATATTCTTTTAAAGGGCATAACTGGTGGTCAAGATGTTGTGGTTACTTCAACCATTTCGAAAACAGCAGGAACCGGTACATTGACGATGCAATCAAATGGTCGGGTGAATACTTCAGGAGCAATTACTGCAAGTGGAACGGGTGTGCTGAATGTGGTGATGTGGTCTGACTTTGATGGCGACAACAGTGGTGGTGGCGTTACACAAACGGGACCGATAACCACAAACGGCGGGCATGTATGGTTGGGAGGATCGAATACTAACGGTGGAAGCAATACCTGGAAAGGACTAACCGTGGGGGATGGACCGTCTATTGGAGGGTCAAATGCGAATGCGCTTGATTTTTATAATAACGTTACTACAAATGGTGGAGATTGCTTAATGTGGGCAGGTAATGGTAACGGTGGTACTAATGGAATTGCATCAAACGGTACATTGGTTTTAAATACAGGGACTGGAAATATCACTTTCATCGCACCAAGTACTTCTGGTACGATAAAGTTCACTACTACAGGTCAAATCTCTTTGGCACCAAATGGTGGAAGTTATCCTGGTGCCTTGACTATTGGTGGTACATTAAGTTCGGACATCTTAACATTAAATACAAGTTATTACAATGGGTTAGTTATAAATAATTTGAGTACTGTGGGTGGTTTAACTATCGGAAAATATACGGGACTTTTAAATAATTTGAGTACTGTGGGTGGTTTAACTATCGGAAAATATACGGGACTTTTAAATAATGGAACAGCGGTAACTATCGGAAATACTTCTGATATCACCATCAGCTCGGCACTTGCTACAAGTGGTCCAATTAGTTTATATGGTGGAAATATTGCTGTTAACAGTGCTTTAACCGCTACAAATAGCACTATTAGTCTAAATGCAACTGGAGCGGTAACACAAACGGGTGTTATTACAGCTAATAATTTAGAACTTTCAGGTGCTGGAACATTTACCTTAACGAATACCTCTAATAATGTTGGCACTATTGCAGGTGGAACATCATCGGCAAAATTAGGTTCCTTAAGCTATATAGATAGTAACGCATTAACTATAGGAGCACTAACAAATCCAGGAATTATTGCAAGTGGTAAAATCAATATTCAAACCCTTACCAATAATTTGACCTTAAGTAATACTGTAGCTACAGACAATACAACTACAGATGCGATTATTTTAAACGCTGGTAAATTGACAGACATTGGTTCAATAACTGGAGGTAATATTATCGTTAGCGGTACTCCATCGGTTACAACAGGAACTAATGGTATTGCAAAATTATTTAGTGGAGCTAATGGAAGTAGTACTGGTCTTACAAGTTTTGTAGGCGGAAATTCTAATACACGGTACTATTATGATGAAAACAGTACCAGTTTTAGTCCAGTTTTAGTAAATGGTAAATATGCTATATATAGATACAATGACCTACCTCCTGCAAACTGTCTCAACTTTGATGGTGTTGATGATATAGTACAAATTCCTTATTATGATACCTTTGCTAGTAATTTTACTTTAGAAACATGGATTAAAACTACATCTTCTGCAAGTAGAAGTGATATTGTTTCTTGGGGTAATACTTCAACTGGTCTAAGTTCTGTTTCGGAATTTAGATTAGCAGGTGGAAAACTCCAGATACTATGTAATGGCACTGGAAGTGTAACTAGTTCTGCCAATGTAAATACAGGTAAATGGATACATGTAGCAGTGGTTAAAAATGGCACTACCTATTCTTTATATATCAATGGTGTGTTGGATGGATCCAGCACAATAGCTTATTCTGGATATAATCTTAACACCATGACGGTTGGTGGTCTATATTATGCTGGAACATGGTCTAGCGATGCGTATTTCCCTGGTAATATGGATGAAATGCGTTTTTGGAATACCGCAAGAACACAAAGCCAGATTCAAACTAGTATGTATAATGAAATTAGTGCAAGTACAACTGGGCTAGTGCATTATTACAACTTTAATAATTCAGGAAGTACCTTAACGGATTCTGTAACAACTGGAACGGCTAACGGAACACTAACTAACTTTGCCTTAACAGGAACTACCAGCAACTGGGTAGAAAGTTATGCGATGGTAGTGCCAACGGCACCTAGTACTAGTGCAATTAACTATTCTGGATTTACAGCTAACTGGACTGCTCCAGTTCCAGGAATTGTAGAAAATTATCTATTAGACGTAGCGACAGATGCTGCTTTCACTTCTTTTGTGTCGGGTTTTAATGCCAAAAATATAGGAACTGTTACAAGTTATGCCGTTACTGGTTTAGAGCAAGCAACTACCTATTATTGGAGAATTAGAGCAGAAAAAGCAAGTGTAACGGGACAAGCAGCTTATACAGCCGTTCAAACGGTTATTATACCTCAAGAAGCGTTAAACTTAACTTCAACCTCAACTACGAATACTTTAAATTTATTAACAAATTCTGCTATTATAGTAGATCCAAATGTGACAATTAATTATACCCACAACATTACTGGATTTAGTGTGGTTCTTTCTAACGGAAAACAAAATGGAGATGTACTTTCTTATACAGGAACACTTCCAAGTGGAATTCAAGCGGTAGCTTATAATAGTGCAACAGGGGTGTTAAGTTTTACAGGTACTACAACAGCTGCTAACTGGCAAACTTTATTAAGAACCGTAACTTTTAGAGCCTATACAAATGCTGGAGTAAATAGAAGTATTTCATTCTCAGCAGGAACACTTAACTCTTTTAATAATGGGCATTACTATGAATTAGTGACTACAGCAGGTTCTTGGACTGACTCTAAAACTGCTGCTGCTAATAAAAAATACCTTAATTATACTGGTTATTTAACCACGGTAACTTCACAAGCAGAAAACGATTATATCAAACAAATATTAACTGCTAATGCTTGGATGGGAGCAACGGATGAATTTTCCCAAATTAATTTAGCAACTGGTACAACTACTTATGCTAGTCAAAGTACCAATATTCCATTATCTGAAGGAAAATGGTATTGGGTTACAGGACCAGAAGCAGGTACTCAATTTGCAAGTTCTAATACTCCTGCAACACCTGTTTCAGGACGGTTCAATAATTGGTTTGCTGGCGAACCTAACAATTCGGGTAGTTCTGAACATTATGGTCAATTTTATTCTTCTAATAATGGAACATGGAATGATTTACCTAACGCAGGCAATATAG
>Ga0114958_10003430_pt1 | contig 11325 bp, 7 predicted proteins | sample C_130208_EF_Meta_FD_89577 | JGI IMG/M metagenome (GOLD analysis project Ga0114958, IMG submission 89577) | Freshwater microbial communities from Lake Croche, Canada to study carbon cycling - C_130208_EF_MetaG | ecosystem: Environmental > Aquatic > Freshwater > Lake | place: Lake Croche, Canada... | reverse complement strand
GAATATGAATAGTACCCGCACGTTTGGCATGACGCAAGCGACGAATGGTGGCCTGTGTATCTTCAACAGAAATCATACCAATCCACACACCGTTCAAGAATATGCGTGTTCCGTTATGTTTTTCTTCGACACTACTTTCTTTCAAACTATGAAGGGTTCCAAAATCCTCGAGTTTAGCGCGAACAATTGTAGGGTCACTGTAAATACTCACGATAGCCGTGGTGGCCATATTTTTCACAACACCGACGCTATGACCTTCTGGAGTTTCGGCAGGGCAAATGTAGCCCCACTGACTGTTGTGAAGTTTGCGTGGCGGAATGAGTTTGCCCGTCTTTTCAATGGGTGTGCTCGTTCGGCGCAAATGACTCAAACTACTGGCAAAGTTGAGACGATTCAAAACCTGGCTCACGCCGATTTTCGTAGGTCCACCGAGTTTGGCAGAACCGAAATTGCCAGTGGCAAGGGATGACCGAAGACCCACATCAAGAATCGTTGATTTAATAATTTTGTAGATATTGCTGACATTCACAATATCTTCATAATTTCCAGTGGCCTTCCAAGAACCGCTGTGAATTTCCTTGCCGAGCGAAGCGCGAATATCCTTTACCATTTTGGTACTGAAATAGGTACGAAACAGATTGGCAAGAAGAAAGCCAGGAAGGTCAACACGTTTATTATGGTAGGCATCACGGTCATCGTTGGTCATACGACCCGTCGTAACATGAAGCATCTTCCGTGTCATATGAGCTAGCAAACACGCCTTTTCGTAATTTGCCTCGGTGCCGCCCACGTGAGGAAAGAGTTCCTCGGAAAGAATATCTTGTACAACAACAGGCTTTTGATTCTTGATAGACCAGTGACTGATATGTTGACTAATCCATACAAGAGCCTCATCGCGATTTCGTGCGACCATAGATTCATTCATACTTTCATCAAAGATAGGGTCAAATGTCTGTTCGGGTTCAGGGCCAAGGATGAGTTCAATAATATCTTTATCTTTCTCAACACCCAGAGCTCGAAAGAGAATGAACAAGGGAATCTCGATTTTGACACGAGGCATACTGCTTCGCAACAATAGAATGCTCGGGTTTTTGGGGTGATAAATGAGTTTCACGGTATTGCTTTTGGGAACCTGTTCGTTCGTAGGTCCGATACTTTTCACTTCCACCACTTCAACTTCTTTAGCAATGTTACGATTGTTACGAAAGACAAAGGGGCGATTCTCAGACATTCGCTCCTGACTGATAATGACACGCTCGCCGCCCTGGATAATAAAGTACCCACCAGGGTCTTCGCTACATTCACCGAGAACACTTGGATGAACGTACTTTTGATCCTGGAGAAGACAGTATTTACTGCCAACCATGACGGGCAGTTTTCCCAGATGAACGTTGGGAAAGATGCGAGTTTTGGTTTGACGTAGCCCGTTTTGCGTATTGTCGATGAAGGTTGTGGCAACACGCACATCGACATATACAGGAGCGGCATAGGTCAAATTACGCTGACGAGCGTCGTTGGGCATCATGGGTTGAATACTTCCGTTATTTTCAAAGATTGTGGGTTTGCGAATACTTACATTTTCGAAATTCATGACAACATCATATTCATAATTTGCTTTTTGTCCAGAAGGTCCAAGAGGATCGACGCCATCATGCCCCATCAGAGCATTCGCAGCACTCGTAGATAATCCGGTTGCTGAGGCAAGGGCGGAGCGAGGACCCGCAAGAGGAATTTCAGGACTTCCATGAACAATAATAGGTGAACTCTGTTTAACAATAAGCGGTACCTGAACCTCTAGGAAATCATTAAAACTTCCAATTTGATGCGCAATAATCTGCCGTCCCTCGGATTGTTTAAAATACACATCCAAGATGTGTCGGTAGGAAATAGGTGATTGCGCCATTTTATAACCAATCCCTTTTTTTAACCCTCTCAATTTTTTTAAACTCTCGCTAAAGAGTAGAGGCTCTTTAAAAAGAGATGAGTGACGTAAAGGTATTTAATCTTACAGGTGGCGCAGCACGTTCTATGGATCCTAGTTCGTACAGAAGGCGTCGTCGCACACGAAAACACTACGGTGGAGATAATTCTGGAGCACTTTTACAATTGGCTGGACAGAGTGCCGCTGCTGGATATGTGGCTCCTGACACACAGAATCTAGCATCGCAATACGCTAGCGCTACTGCTGCTGCAATGTCGCAACTGGGTCCTGGGAAACAATGGGGCGGTGATTCGACAGGTGCCATAGTAAATTTATCATCCACTCGTGGCCCCCCATCTGTCCCCGGTACACCCGCACCCGAGCCCGTTGTGTCAGGAATTGCCGTCAGCCAGCCAGCACCCGTTCAGGGCGGTTCTCGTCTTGTCTTGACAGCACCCAAACGTAAGAGTCGTATTGCCTTACGTGCTAAAAAAGTCAAGGGTGGAAGTGATTCTTCCCTTGCCATTACACCTTCGGCAAACGCTATGATTGGTGGTACAAAGAAGGCGCGAAAAATCCATCTTCGTGTGAAAGGTGTAACCGCGCGCTTGAACAAGGCTAAGAAGGCCAAGAAGACAGCGGATGCAACACCTCTCTCGACTCTGAAACATCGTTTGGAGAAGGCTGGAATTATTAAGAAAGGGAGCAAGGCACCTGAATCGATGCTCCGTACGATGTATACAGACCTTCTAATTACAAAGAAAGGATTATAAAGTAGAGTAATATGAACGAACTTGCGTCCTACTACTTATTTTATTCCCTTACTTCGCTTGTAGCATTTCTTGTGCTATACATAATTCTTGTTTATTTTCCCACTTTTACTAATAAAAAGTATTTTTTTCCTTTTCTGATGGTAGTTGCATCGCTCATATTTATTACAAAATTCATGTATATTAATAAACTGGCATCATCAAACGCCTAAAGCGGCGACGCTATATAATAATAAGTATCACATCAAAGCGAAGCCATGGTCCAAAGCAACGATTTCTACAACTTATATCAAGCAACATATAAAAAATACACAGAATTGTATGGAAAACAAGTGTGTGTATTTTTGAAAAAAGGGTCCTTCTATGAATTTTATGGACAGCAGGATCCAAAGACAGAAGAATATTTGAACAATGTAAAACAAGTTGTAGATTTCTTTGAAATAGCGCTTCATATACAAGAAGGGCCAAATGGAAATATAGGTTTATTTGGAGGTGTACCCGAATATACGCTGGATAAATGGGCGGGGAAATTAACACGAACGGGTTGGACAGTAGTTGTCATGGATGAAATCAAGGACGGGTCTGGCAAAATTTTGCGGCGTGAAGTCACGCGTGTTTTGTCACCAGGAACGCATATTGAATCTGCCGACTGTATTGAAGGTGATGTGTTCACACTTTGTTCTGTCTGGATGGAACAGACTTTAGAAGCTCCGCCCAAATTTGGTGTGGTGTCGGTGGATTTGACCACAGGTGCTCTCGCAATGTATGAAGGGCAAGCCACAGGGACAAAGAATACATGGCATACAGATGATTTGCGACATTTCTTCCAAGTATCACAACCTCGTGAGGTATTGTTTGGATGGCGTGCTCCACCCTTTCTAAAACCATCGACAGAAGAATTGCGACGAATTCTCTATGTTCCTTCAGCAGTTATACAAGATGTAGATATTTCAAAAGAAAAACAAGGAACACTGGAAACACCCTGTATTCGTGAGGACTATATGCGTAGCATGTTTCAACCACGCACGGCTCTTCCTCTTCGTACATGGCTTCATCTTCCGAGCGAGGAAACTCTTACAGAACGCGCTTTATGCCTTCTTCTGCGATATGTAGAAGATCATATTCCAAAACTTGCGTCTTGCCTTCATGCTCCACGTGTATGGCATCCAGAAGAGAACCTTCAAATTATTAATAACGCCTTAACGCAATTGAATTTGATAGGACAACAGTATGTGGTAAAGGACCTTTTCAGCAAGCCGCAAACGGCGATGGGAAGACGTGAATTGGGGGCACGTCTTTGTATGCCCTTGACGCAAACAGCAGAAATCGTAAAGCGTCATGAGGAAATTGATTGGTTCTTACAACGAAAGCAACTTTTGAAAACGGTGGATACATCACTACTTCTAGTGTATGATTTGTCACGTTTACATCGTACAATTGTGAGAGCCACGACAAAAGCCGCTGATATCGATCAAATTTATCAGTCTTACACGACATTACAATTCATTTGGAATCAGTTAAAAGAAAAAACATCTCCCTTTGAACACAAGGATGTTCCACGTTTTTTAGAGAAATGTTTGAAAGAATTTCAACAAGTATTTGATATTGAGAAAGCAAAGAAAGCCTTAAAGGAAGAAAAGGAGGATGAAATCGGTTTTCTACAATCTTCTGTAGCTCCTAAAACATATGAATGTGAAAAAGCCATTGAAGATATTTATAAAACCGCCAAGGACTGGCTCGCATCGTTCATTGAACTCTGTAACCTAGAGTCTTCAAGTATTTATTATAAGCCGACAGAGAAAAATATGTTTTCGATTCATTGTACAAAGGCAGCACTCAAATTAATTGAAATGGCTCTGAAAAAACCCGCAACACAATCACTCTACAAGAAAATGACTCTAAAATCACTTTCCTCAGGGGGGCGTTGTGAGCATCCTGATGTGGACATGTTTCAGACTCGTTTGGATGCTGCGAAAGCCTCCTTACAACGTGCGCTACAAAGAGAAATTCCCACGGCATGTATTCAGTATTTGAAAACAAGAGATAATTGGGACCTTCTGGAATCGTGGACAACCAATATTGATTTGGCGATTTGTATGGCAAAAACGGCAGAAGCAAATGGATTTTGTCGACCCTTCATACAAGATGGGGGCGATGGACCAAGCGGAGTATGGGTTGAAAATCTGCGTCATCCATTAATTGAAATTCAGAAAACGAAAAGCCAGTATGTGACACATACTGTAGATATAGGTTATAGTAAAGAACCTTCATGGCTTCTGTATGGAATGAATGCATCTGGGAAATCATCTTTAATGAAGGCAATAGGTCTGTCAGTTCTTTTAGCACAGGTGGGGTCCTTTGTTCCAGCCACGGCGATGAAATTACGTCCTTTTAAAAAACTGGCAACGCGTATTTTGAATCAGGATAATTTATGGGCGGGACTTTCGTCATTTGCCGTGGAAATGTCTGAATTACGTGAAATTTTTCAAGTAGCGGATCATCAAACACTGGTTCTAGGGGATGAATTGTGTGCTGGGACAGAATCGGTAAGTGCGACGGCTATTGTGGCGGCAGGTATTTCCTGGCTACAGAAATGTGGAACACGATTTGTTTTCGCAACACATCTTCATGATTTGATGAAATTTCCAGAGATTACGGAATCATCGACTTTATCTATTTGGCATTTACACGTCGAGTATGACATTGTAAAGGATATTCTTATTTATCATCGTCAATTACGAAAGGGGTCAGGAAGTACCTTGTATGGTTTAGAAGTGGCAAAGGCGCTTCATTTGCCACTAGACCTCCTGTCTGCCGCTCTTAAATTTCGCCAGAAACTTTTGAATGAAACGCCGATTGAAGAATTACATAAAAGTCAATGGAATGCGTCGGTTATAAGGCGTGCTTGTGAAGTCTGTGGTGATTCTGTTGAATCAGATTTAGAAGTTCACCATGTAAACCCTCGCGAAAATGCGACAAATAAACGAAATCAAGATGGAACTGCTCTACATGGCGTAAAAAACCTTGCGGTCCTATGTGAAGAATGTCATGATAAACATCATAGTGGTTCATTATCAGTGGGACCGGTAGAAGATACAAGTGAAGGTCCAAGACGTCGTTTAGAACAGTATCGGTATCATCCTTCTGCTTCTACCTCTGTCTCAACAGATTCACAAAATATAAAGGAAATAAATAAAAAGAAAAGGAAATCACCCTTTACGGAAGAACAGCAAATAGTAATCAATGAAACAATTAAACAGCATAAACATCTTCATCCGAGGCTCATAGCCATTCAAATAAGGAATGATCATGAGATAGAAATAACAGAGGCACAATTAAAACACATCTTAGTTTCTTAAATTGTGGCGAGTATACTTTCGTTTTTTGTATTTTTTGTATTTTTTATGTGTCTTTTTTCTCATACCACCCATAGGTAATAAACCATTTTTTTCAAAATTGCGGGTAGCAGCAGTAGCAGCAGTAGCATTAGCATTTCTAGTAGTATTAGCCGTTCTAGCAGTATTAGCAATATTGGCAGTGCGACTAACAGCCATAGCCGCAGACATGGCACCAAAGTTGGTCCTTCTTCGAATAGGGTTGCTTACACGTGACAACATTGTTGATGGTCCTAATGGGAGTACTGTTGGTGGTGGTGGTAGTGGCTGTGGTTTACTTAATTGTTCATTTAATAATGCTAACATACTAGGGTGGAGTAATGTATACCCTGGTTTTGGAGTTTGTTTACCATTACTATTTGTATAGTAAGGTGTTGAAACTACATCATACACTTTTTTTACTTCCGTTAAGATATTTATATCATTTGATATAATTGTAAGAACTGTTAGAATAAAACTCATCATAACTAAACGAAATTTATTTGTTGCCTTACATGGATTTCTTTTTATTTCTTCAGGTGTATCAATAAATGTTCCTTTGACTACAGGTTCTAAGGCTTCCACACGTTTAGGAAAATTGTGCTTGGCGTATAAATAAAGAAAATATAGTGAATACATTGAACAATATTCAGCATCAATAACATATTGAACACAGTGACTTCCTTTTTCATTTCTTATACAGAACATACTACTAAGATTATATATAGTTAGTGGAATACCTAATTTTTTAGATAATGCTCTAAATGTTATGTATACAGAATTAACAGCCCATAGATAATTATTATCTTCTCTTTCATAATACATTGGATCATATATTCCACAATAAAATATCCTATCAGAAAACCAGAAAACAATTGCAATGGCATGAAACAAACCAGTGCCTACATTTAATACATAAGATAAGAAACATACAGATTTATTTTCTCCATAAGATCTATCACATATTTCTTTAAAAATGGGAATATAGTAATCATTTTTTTCAGATAAATCAACAGATAATTCTGGAATAATCATATCATCAAAATGTCCATTAAATAAACGATGACTATATTCTATAGGGGCAATTGTTTTATTTTCTCCTTTTTTATATATATCATTAGCAGCATTATTAGTGAACATAATAGATTTTGGTAAAAAATAACCATTTTCTTTATCATTTCTGAATATACTCACAAAGGAAGTATCTGAATGAATTATATTTCTTGGGTTATGTCGCGGATTTAAATGACCATAATAAAGTTTTATAAAATAATTTAACCCATCAAATACAGAATTATTAAATGATATTTTTTCAAGCCCTGTACTCCTATTTATATTTCTCTTACATTCTAATCCTACAATATTTGTATTTTCTACTGATTCTACTGATTCTAGTTGAGATTTTATAAATCTATCATATTCATTAAATTCTTCAACACTTTTTGGAATAAGATCTGGATTTATAATTTTACCGGGACTCATAGCCTTTATTTGTGCCATTTCTTATAACTACTTATTACCTAGATAAATATATGAACTTACTCTATAATTTCATATAATCTGTGAATAATCTGTGAATAGTGCATATCAAAACCTACCTGTCCGCCGCGGCTGTGGAACGGTTGCTTGAAACCTCGCGGGATTTGCTGCTTGCTGTGTCTGATTTCTGGTAGCAGCATCACGGTCGGCAATTACCTCTTTGCTGTGAAGATAATCAGCATAAATCTCAGGAGCCTTTCCTTCAATCGCCGATAGAAGAAGCTGTAAATCCTTCTTTACAACATCTAGCTGTGACTGAAGGTTTCGGATCTGATTTCCGACTGGGTTGCTAGGCATAACACCAACATTTAGTACAGAGGTCATGGTTCTACCCGGCCTCGGAAAGTAAACAAACGCATTCAAACGCACATACATGTAAACTGTATAAAATTGAATGAAGTATATCACATAAACACACCAGTAATAGAAGAACACAGAGCAATAGAATGATTCTTCCTATCCGTTGTATGAATTGTGGATTCGTCTTGGCAGATAAATGGCTTTGGTATCAAAAGCGAGTTGTAGAACTACGCCGTGAAAAAGGGTTGGGCGATCAACCTATTTATATTGATGGAACAAGCACACCGAGTACTCCCGAACGTCAAGCATGTGACGAACTGGGAATCACACGCTATTGTTGCCGCAAGCATCTTTTGACGCATCGTGATCTAATTGAAAAGATTTAAAATCCATTGAAAAAAGAGAAAGGAAGGTTCTAAGATGGAATTTTTCATACCAGGACTTGCTATCTTATTATTGATTGCCATTATTGTATTTTTAGTTTTACCACGAATTGGGGCCCCTATTTTGGCAGTATTATCCCTTGTCTTGCTTGTGTATGGACTTAATAGCCATATGACAATGTTTTATTCAGAATATCGTTTGAGCACATGGCAAGATAAATTGAAAGCATATGCCCCTTTTCTTATTGTAGGGTTCTTACTTTTATCTGTTTTGGGATATATGGGGTTCTTATTTAGCATTGGTTCTGGAAATGTTCTTCCGGCGAGTAACATGTCAGCAATTACGGGTGTGATGAATGCAACAAAGGCGAATGCTCCAAATGGAATTGCAAATACTGTTGTAAATACGGTTGGAAATGCCGTGAATACGGTTGGAAATGCCGTGAATGCCGTTGGAAATGCTGTTGGTATTGCTAATAATAAAAATCGTGGTTTAGCAAATCTGGGTGGTATTCTTACAACTCCTGTAAATCGCAGTTAATTTTGAAGGATGAAGATAGAAAGGACACCTCCAGAAATGGCTAGAGGCATGTCAAATAAATCACATAGAAAATACAGGACACACAAGACACACAAAGTTCGTAAAACGCATAAGGAGCATAAGGACCATAAGTCCAAAAAACATATGAGTATTCCAGACCTACGTCATGCTATGCATCATATGATAAACATATCCAAACGTCTTCATCATACGAAAGAAAGTCATCAAGAGAAAGTAAGACATTTTCAATCTGAGTGGCGCGCAACATTTGGAAAGAGTCTAGACTACAATTCTGCTAGTAAATATTTAAATCGTGAACATCGTGGGACTCGAAAAATGCGTGGGGGTGTCCTTGGAGGTGCTCCACTTGATTATCTGACACGCCAGCCTGTTGACCTTCCTCTTCCTGATAGCAAGTACTTACCATATGTGAACAGCGGCTTTGTAAACCCTGAGCCTGGTATAGCACAGTCCTGTGGAACGCAGCAAGGTGTTATGCCATACCCAAATACGGGATCAAATCGTGTAGGCCAAATGGGCGGGTCTTACATTGGTGATTTAGTAACATCTATGTTACCGCAATCTCTAACTACGGCGTCAGGGGCACTACAATTTCGTCCCTATGTTGCTCAAAATCCTGCAACAACTCAGCAAAATCTAGGAACAACTTGGAAAGGTCAATCGACAGGGCCCGGACCCGCATCTTATAATCAAGCATGGACTCCAAAAATGCCACAAAACCCTTCCCCTCCCATTCCGATTGCGGCAACACTCAATCGTGTGATGAGAAATGATACATTAAATCTGTGATAACCATTCAAGAAACTATGATATTTTTCTTTTTCAAAAAAGAATATCATAATCACATAAAACACATAAACACATAAGCGCATAAAGAACCCTACAAAATTACACAAGGAAAGTAGGTGCTGCTATGAATCAACAAGCGCAGCGAGATGAAGCGCAGCGAAATGAAGCGCAGCGAGATGAAGTGCAACAAGAACCAAATGCACAGAATGCGCACTTGGGGGAAAGAGCAAAACAATTAGCCATTGATTTAATACATACACATTTTACAACACAAATGAATCCACTAACGAGACACCATATTGATAGTTATGACCAGTTTATAGAAAGTGACTTACCGGCAATTATTCAATCATCAAATCCTCTTATTAACTTGAAGGAACGTATTGGAACAACAAATAAATACAAGTATAAGACAGAAATTTATGTAGGTGGTAAAGATGGAAAAGCATTGTATATTGGAACACCCGCACTTGTTCTTGAAAATGGTGAAACGATTCGAGCATTATTTCCCAATGAGGCTCGGCTACGTAATTTAACCTATGCTTTGCAAGTGGATGCCGATGTTTTAGTAAATGTAACTATACAAGAAAACGAGAATTCAGAACCCAAACAACTAGAACCACTTGTTCTTCGGATAGAACTTTTCAAGATTCCTTTAATGTTACATAGCAAATTTTGTCTTTTGGGCGGAAAACCTATGACAGTGTTACATGAAATGGGAGAGTGCCCGCAGGATCAGGGTGGTTACTTTATCGTTGATGGTTCTGAAAAAATTCTTATTACACGTCAAGAGGGGGCATTCAATACTTTATGGATACAAGAGCAAGTTCGCGAACCATCGGTACAGTTTTATTCCAGTGTGAGTTCTATGGATCCTCTTTCACGTTCCGTGAAGCGAGTGAGTTTTTTCTGGACTCGTGAACAAACGCGTATATCTATGATGAAAGGTCCTATATATAAACCTTCTGTTTTAGAAGTTCAATTGCCAAATGTTCTGAAACCCATCCCTATTTTTATTCTTTTTCGTGCTTTAGGAATTCAGAGTGATAAGGATATTTTGGAACTTATTTTTCCAGATTTAGAAAATCCAGAAGCACTTTATTTGGCAGAAATGCTCATTCCATCCATAACACAAGCGGCGCCTTTCTTAGACACGTTTTCGGCGATTGAATATATTCGTACATTGACAAAAGGGTTTGGTATAACCGCGCGTGGATTTAGTGTAGCAAAAGTCTTGGATATCATTCATAATCAGATGTTTCCCCACGTAAATTATGAGGGGCGCGCTGCTTATTTGGCAGACTGTGTGAAAAAGATTTTGCGGGTTGTGCGAGGATTAGACAACCCGCCGAGTCGCGACGATACACGCAATCAACGTCTTTTAACAAGTGGATTTCTAACACAAATGATGTTTCAGAATATGTATGGGGCATGGCTGAAACGTGTCAGTTTCGGAATTGATGAATTATATAACTACAACAAGACATCGTATACAGGTGAACAGTTCTTGAATATTTTTGCGGGTGGAAACATTCATGATGTATTTTGCCTTGAACCACAAGTAAATAAGAAGAAAGAGCCTTTGACAAAAGGAATCTTACGCGCATTCAAGGGAAAATGGGCGGTAGGTGGTGATAGTAAGGAGGGTGTCATCCAAGCCATGTCACGTTTATCCTACCTTGATTTT
>Ga0114958_10003429_pt1 | contig 11328 bp, 13 predicted proteins | sample C_130208_EF_Meta_FD_89577 | JGI IMG/M metagenome (GOLD analysis project Ga0114958, IMG submission 89577) | Freshwater microbial communities from Lake Croche, Canada to study carbon cycling - C_130208_EF_MetaG | ecosystem: Environmental > Aquatic > Freshwater > Lake | place: Lake Croche, Canada... | reverse complement strand
TGATTCTGCATTGCGAATCATCGTTTGTGCATTGTTCTTAAATTGTATAATTAATCGGCCAACATATTTTTCGTATTCAGGCAAGTCTTGAAACTCATAACCCACGCCGTTTAGAATGTTCAAGTCTTTCGTTACTTTACCAATATGAAACAGTAACCAGAAATTTTCACTCGATTTTATCTTAACGAGTCCAATAGTGATTTGCCCTTCTTTGTAAGATTTGTTTTTAGCGTAATTCCAATATTGCCCATCTAACATTGTTGCTAAGTCGCCATTTTTAAATAGTTCTATCGGATTCCAATTTTGTTCAAACATCAAATTAAAACGAATCTTCACCTTGCTAAGATTCTCAATTCGCAATATGTCGTTTAGTTTAATGGTGTTCATCACAAATAAGGATTTTATTTTAGTAGTAAGTAATTCCCAAGCATTCTTATTTTCCCTTCAAGACCCTTATCAGCAATAGTAACCAACCGCTTATCATACAAATCCCACCAAGCGGTGTTAATATGCCCAATCCGCGCAATCCTATGACATCGGCACTCTTAAAAAAACAAAGTAGATAAATAGATCCCGAAAATAGCACAACCCCAATCAAGAAACATAGCACGATTAGTTTTAGTAACTTTTCGTGCTGCGACTGCGCGTAAAAGCCCACAAACAATAAAGCAAACGCATGATAAAATTGATACCGCACGCCTGTATCAAAACTTTTCAGTAAGTCTGGAGTGAAAATAGTTTTTAAATAATGGGCGCCAAAAGCACCGAAGATGACAGCAAGCATTGCCAACAGACTTCCGCTCACTAGGGCAGGTTTATACATAAGGTAAAAGTATTCGTTCAAAGATAGATTCATTCAGCGATTCAGTCTCCACAATATGTTGCGCTTGTCGATAATACTGCTCCCGTTCGCCCACTTTCTGTTGGATGAAGTAACGCATTTCCTCTTCAGAATAAGTCGTTAACAACGGACGATGCGCTGTGTCGTTGCGTAGGTTGTTGACTAAATAATCAGTGCTGGCTTTTAGATAAATAGTCACACCCTGTGCGTTCATATGTTGCATATTGTCATAATAACAAGGCGTACCACCACCTGTCGCCAACATACATCGAGGCTCGGTGTCTATAATCGCGCGCAAACATTCGGCTTCTATATGTCTAAATGCCTCTTCGCCTTCCGCAGCAAAGAGTTCGGCTATTGAGCGCAATGTCCTGTTTTCAATAAACTGGTCAAGGTCTATAAAAGGTAGTTGATAATGCGCTGCCATCTTTTGTCCCCAAAAACTTTTACCGCAACCCATGAAACCTGTCAGGAAAAATCGCATATTTGTATCGTGTCCTGCAAAAATATCCTTTTTACCCTTAATTAATCGAGTTGAATTTATCGCTGCCTCAGGCACTTTTCGAAAGCTTTTCGCATATCACTGTTCCGGATATCGATCAATTGAATGAGGCCCATCAGTTGCCACCTGTTGTTTCTGTGCGTCTCAATCCGATCAAACCTAGCAAGGCCTTTGCCGATGCCACGCCTGTGCCTTGGTGCACACAAGGTCGTTATCTTGATCAACGTCCTTCGTTTACTGCCGATCCACTCTTACATGCAGGTTGCTATTATGTGCAGGAAGCCTCATCGATGTTTCTCGAACACGCCTTGAGGCAAATGGTCGATTTTACGCAGTGTTTGATGGCCCTCGATTTGTGTGCAGCACCTGGAGGTAAGAGTACTCTATTATCATCCTTACTGAATGAGCAATCGTTGTTATTGTCGAATGAAGTGATTCCGAGCCGTGTGTCTATGCTCACCGAGAACCTCACGAAATGGGGACAGCTGAATACATGGGTATGCTCTAACGATCCTAAGCAGTTTGCCCCCATCAATAATTTGTTTGATATCGTATTGATTGATGCGCCTTGTTCGGGTTCAGGTTTGTTTCGCAAGATGCCCGATTTTATCCATGACTGGGATATGGATCATGTGCATCTTTGTTCGCAACGTCAACAGCGCATTGTACACGATATTTTTCCATCAGTGAAAGAAGAAGGCATTATGGTGTATATGACTTGCTCGTTTTGTGAAGAAGAGAATGAACAGATGGTGGATATAATTTTGCAAGAATTCGACGTTGATTCGTGTGCTATTGATATCCCTGCCGAATGGGGGATTGTTGAAACAATAAGTCAAGTTAAACAAGGATACGGCTATCGATTTTTTCCTCATCTGCTCAATGGAGAAGGTTTTTTTCTAGCTTGTTTTAAAAAAAGAACAAGCGGTGAGAAGCCTAATAAGATTGATCCGAACCGCAGCCGTAAAAATAAAACCGACCTAACTTCCTTACAATCCTTTGTCGATACTGCGAATAAAGTAGGCCTACTGCAAAACGATCATTTGATGATGATCGAGGAAGCGCATGCTGAATATGCCGAGTATTTTGCCCAACATCTGAAGGTTGTGAAGAAAGGGATTTTATGTGGTAAGGTAATTCGTGGCGAATTGATACCTGAACACGAACTAGCTATGTATGCGCATTTGCGTCGCGATATTCCGGCGGTTGACGTGAACCTTGAGCAGGCAGTGCGCTACCTGCAACGCGAACCTATTGAAATTGATTGCCCCGCTAAAGGTTGGTTTTTGTTGCGCTATGAAGGACAATCTCTAGGATGGATAAAAAATTTAGGCAACCGCATCAATAATTATTATCCGTCGCACTATCGTATTTTAAACAAGCATATTCTTGACTAATCAACATCGAACTAGATTGTCGTGATGTCGACTTCGTATGAGCTTCTTGCCATTTATTACATCAATTTTATTACTTTCGGTCTTTATTGAAGCAAGTTAATGAAGATACTCATCATCCGTTTTTCGTCTATCGGCGATATTGTGTTAACCACACCCGTGATTCGTTGTGTCAAAACACAAGTGCCAAATGCTGAGGTGCATTTTCTAACAAAGAAGTCGTTTCAGACCGTGGTTGAAAACAATCCGTATATCGATCAACTGTTTTATGTAGACGGTGATTTGATACCGGTTATGATGGAGCTATTGAAAGAACGTTACGATGTCATCATCGATTTGCATAAGAATTTAAGGACACGTTACGTGAAGTCAATACTCACACAGGCGTTCAATAGCAATATCACAAAGTATACGTTTTCAAAACTCAATGTAAGGAAATGGTTGTATGTCAATATGAAGATGAATCTGCTGCCCGACCGCAGTATTGTTGACCGCTATTTTGATAGTATCAAATCCTTCGGTGTAAAAAATGACGGACAAGGCCTCGACTATTTTATTCCTACAAGCGATGAATTGAAAAAGGATGATTTGCCTACTTCGCATTCATTGGGTTTTGTGGCTTGTTCAATTGGCGGTCAACACAATACCAAGAAGATGCCTGTAGCGAAGTGGCAAGAATTTTGTCGACAACTTGATTTTCCCATTGTGCTATTAGGTGGCAAAGAAGATGCACAACAGGCAGAAGAAATTCGTACGGTGGATGAGGTGAAAGTTTATAATGCGTGTGGTAAATTTAATCTCAATGAAAGCGCGCATATTATTCAAAAGGCACGTTTTGTGATTAGCCACGATACAGGTCTCATGCATATTGCGGCGGCGTTTAAGAAACCAATCATTTCTATTTGGGGTAATACGGTGCCTGCATTTGGTATGTTTCCCTACTACGGATACAATAATATCAATACCAATATCGCACCTACGTCATATATCTACGAAAACAAAAAAGTGCGATGTCGTCCTTGCAGCAAGATTGGTTATTCGACTTGCCCTAAGAAACATTTTAATTGTATGAATAAGCTTGATATAGCAGAGTTGCTAGCGGTGTCGAAGCGTTTTATAAAGGAGAAGTAAGTCGTTTACACAATCTTATTGCCTCGCAAAAAATCATCTGTTTTCATTCGTGTTTTTCCTTCAAGTTGTAATTCATTGACCTCGATAAAACCATCTGTGCAGGCAAAGCGGATAGATTGTTTATTGTCTGATAAAAGTGTACCCGGTTGAAGCTGATGCGTGTCGATGATTTTAGAACACAGAAACAATTTCATTTTTTTATCATTGACGATGGTAAAGGCAGCAGGGTAGGGCGACAAGCCACGAATGAAATTATAGACATGTTCGGTTGTATGATTCCAATCGATCAAACAGGTTTCTGTGAAGAGCTTAGGCGCGTGCTTGTAGTCATGTAACACAATTTGAGGTTTCTCTGCTACGTGTCCTTTCTCTACTTGATCTAATGTGTCTACTATTAATGCAGCGCCTGCTGTCATCAGTTTATCGTGAAGCGTGCCTGCCGTATCTTGCTCGGTAATGCCTACAGTTGATTGAAGAAGAATATGACCAGTGTCAATTTCGTGTTGCAGTTTAAATGTCGTGACACCAGTTTCTTTTTCACCATTGATGATAGCCCAATTGATAGGAGCCGCGCCCCGATAATTAGGTAGCAAGGAAGCGTGCACATTGATAGTGCCCAACGGTGGCATATTCCACACGACTTCAGGCAACATTCGAAACGCAACCACTACTTGTACATCGGCATGATAACTTCTAAGTTCATCAAGAAACTCAGGGGACTTTAGTTTTTCGGGTTGAAGAACAGGAATGTTTTTTTCAACCGCATATTTTTTTACCGCTGATTGCTGCAACTTCATGCCACGTCCTGCGGGTTTGTCTGGGGCTGTTACTACGGCTACCACTTGCTTGCCGTGTTCTAACAAAGCTTGTAAAGAGGCCACTGCAAAATCGGGTGTGCCGAGGAATATAATTTTCACGTAACGTTATTTAGTGTAAAGGTTGTTTGGATTGGCTAAGCTAAAATTAATTATTCTCGTTCATAATCCCAGACATCAAACATTTTCTGTAGGTAATGATTTTCCTCCATCGTGATTACGTCATCGGCTTTGGTAAGGTGCAACGCGAATGTAAGGATATTCATTCGTTCTTCTTCTGTTGAATCATCGTGAAAGTCATCGATGCATTTTTCGAAATGAGCCTCCCATTCGTCGTGCTTGAGGCGACTGATAATCTCCATCTGTTTATCGAGATTAACATTAAAGGGAAATTCTTGTAGCAAATATTGTATGATGATGCTCTCTTCATCACCGTTTAGTCGGTAGTCTACGGCAGAGAGTATCATCAACATATGAAAACCTGCAATCGTCTTATTCATTCTATGATTAGGCATACAAGTAGTTATAAATTGGATGACAAAATAAGACTAAGGTCGGTATATTTTATATCAAATTTTTTAGAAAGGACTTGGCTGCTTAAGCGTCCTTTATACATATAGGTCGCACTTAGCAGGCCAGGTTTATGTTGAATAATTTGGTCGGCACCTCCTACTGACTCTGTACAAGAAAGAATGAGTGGCATTAAGATATTACTAATAGCCGTAGACGCTGTGCGTGAAACACCTGAAGCCATATTGGGCACACAGTAGTGGATCACGTCGTGCTTCACAAAGGTGGGCTCTTCATGCGATGTCAGAGAGGAGGTTTCAAAACAACCGCCGTTATCAATACTCACATCGATAATCACTGATCCTGCTTGCATCTTTTCAACCATATGTTCAGTGACAACCATCGGCACAATACCTTTCTGTGGTTTCAATGCGCCAATCGCCACATCCGCTTCGGATAAAGCTTTACTTAATTCAACAGGATCAATCACCGATGTAAAAATTGTTTGACCTACCGTGCGTTGCAATCGCATCAGTCGGTAAATCGAATTGTCAAATACTTTTACTTGGGCTCCGCAACCGAGGGCGGTACGGGCAGCAAATTCACCTACCATACCAGCGCCAATAATCACGACGTTTGCAGGCGGTACACCCGCAATGCCGCCCATTAGTATGCCTTTGCCACGATGGTTGTTACTCAAGTATTTTGACGCCATTTGTATGGCATACACTCCAGCAATCTGACTCATTGAGCGAACGATAGGAAAATAACCTGCATCATCTTTGATGTTTCCTAAGGCAATGCCGATGATTTTCTTTTCAAGACATTTCATTAAGTGTTCCTTACTAAGGGAAGGAATATGAATAGGGGAAAAAACAAGTTGGTTCTCTTTGAGTAAGTCTAATTCTTCGTGCGAGATAGGGGCCGTTTTAAGGATAATATCCGCTTCAAACAATTGTGTTTTGTCGTGCACAATGATGGCGCCTGCTTCTGAATATTCTCGATCGCTATACGATGATGGCTCGCCGGCATTATGCTCAATAGCTACTTTATGGCCGTTGTTGACAATCACGGCAACGGCACTTGGCGTAAGCGCAATGCGGTTTTCTTGAAAGGAATTTTCTTTTGGGATACCAATAAAGACAGATTTTTGCTTGGGTGAATATTCCAACGTTTCTTCTAAGGGATTGTAGGAATAGGAGACATTAATAATAGGTTTTGATCGTTGTTCCATAACAAAAATTTGAATGTAAAAGTAAACAATTATAGCACGAATGAAAATGTGTCAAACGCTAAGTTAATGCCATCAGGTAGTTCATTCTCAACGTCGGAATATAATCCTAATTGATGACTGATATGTGTAAAATAGGTTTGTTCAGCACCAAGTTGTTGAGAGAGTGCAATCGCTTCAGACAAGGTAAAATGTGAAATATGTTGCTCTCGACGTAGGGCGTTTACGACAAGGATGCGGGTTCCATCAATCTTTTCAAGTTCGATCTCTTCAATTTTATTCGCGTCAGTGATATAGGTAAAATCATTGATTCGGAACCCTAAGACGGGCATTTTGTAATGAAGCACTTCGATAGGAACAAAACGGATATCTCCGATTTGAAAAGGATCGTGCTTGCTGATTGTGTGCATTGCTACTTTAGGTATCCCGGGATAATCAATGTCTGAAAACACATAAGGAAATTCGTTTTTGACAATTTGCTGCGTTTCGATTGTGGCAAATACATCCACAGGCTTGCCCTGTAAATAATTAAAAGCCCTGATATCATCCATACCCGCAATATGGTCTTTATGAGAATGGGTAAAAATCAGCCCATCAAGTTTTCGAACATCAGCACGAAGCATTTGCTGTCTGAAATCTGGCCCGCTATCGATGACAACGGTTGTAGTATCACTTTCGATTAGGATGGAAGAACGAAGACGTTTGTCGCGAGCATCTGTTGAAAGGCAGATCGCACATTGACATCCGATGATGGGCACGCCCTGTGATGTTCCGGTACCTAAAAAAGTTATTTTCACTTGTGAGGAATTCAGTCACGAAGGTACTACTCGTTGCGGATAAATGTTAGGCTTTCGGATGGGCTTTCTTATGTATTTCTTTTAGTTTATCAATGGTATTATGCGTGTAAATCTGTGTCGCCGTGAGATTGGCATGCCCTAATAGTTCTTTTACTGCATTGAGGTCGGCCCCCTTATTCAATAAATGAGTGGCGAACGTATGCCGAAGTACGTGTGGGCTTCGTTTTTCAAGGGTCGTTGTCAGGGCTAAATATTTATTAACCACCAGATAAACATACTTCTGATACACTGGTTTGCCTGAAGGTAAGACTAGAAGGGCGTTATGGTCGACATCGCTGAGTTGATTTCGTTGATGCACATACTCCTCAATTAATTGAACAAGTTCGACTGCAATCGGAATTATCCGTTCTTTATTTCCTTTCCCAAGTACTTTAATTTGTTGCTGATTCACTTGCACTGATGTTACTGTTAGACCGAGCAGTTCAGCACGTCGTATCCCTGTTTGGTATAAGAGTTCAAGAATGAGTCGCTCTGTTTTTCCGGTGAAGTTGTCAGGAAATTCTACTTGCGTCAAGAGGATATCCATATTGCCTTCGTTCACAAAAACCGGTAGTCGCTTGGTATTTTTAGGCGAGATAATCTTTGACATCGGTGAGACGTGAATGAGTTGTCTCTTAAGCAGGTAGTTGAAAAAGGATTTTAACGTTGAAATTTTCCGGTTAATGGATTTCGATTCCATGCCACCGTCCTTTAAGGATGCAAGCCAACTGCGTATTTGAAGGTGATTAAGCGTATCAATTGTATACCCTTCATAGTTCAGGTCTATATATAAAAAAAACTGCTCAAGATCACCTAAGTAAGCTTGAACAGTATGTAACGAATATCTTTTTTCGTGCTGTACATAGCCTATAAAATCTGAAACATGTTGCATCATGCCGTTTACAGGTAAATGTACAACAATCTTATCGTGCAGGTTCTCTCAAACCGGCAACTATTTCTTGTTTGTACACAGCCTTCTTAATTTCAGTACGGCGTACGATAGATGGTTTGGTGAAGGATTGACGGCTTCGTAATTGTTTTAAAGTTTGAGATTTTTCAAACTTCTTCTTATACTTTTTTAATGCCTTGTCAATGTTTTCGCAATCTTTTGAATCAATAATTAACATATATACTTTTCTGATTTTGGACTGCGAAAGTACTATTAATTGTTATATAATCAAATTTATTTTCCAAGAGAATATTATTGAATAAACATCGTTATTTTTGTCACACATGAAAGTCAGACTCATTTTTCTATCCCTTTTATTTTTAGTCAGTTGTAAACCGTACCAGGATCCTCAACCATTTACAGACCCTCGAATCGTTAACAAATACTGCAATATTCCGTCGGCCATCAACTATAACTGGAATTTTCCAGGCATACCTGAAGATTCCGTGTGCGTGTTTCCTGCTCAAATTTATAATGGCACCTATTTTTATCGTGATTCAATCTTTAACAACGCTGGTTTATTGCTTGATCAAGATTCTTTTTTGCTAACCTTTACGCAATTAGACACTACCCGTTTGAATATAACCGGATTCTGCGCCGGCAATACGATCAGCGCCACGGCTTCTCGATATTTTAAATTTAATATCGATACGGTTGTGGGTTATGGGCAATTACTATGTCAGTCAACCGATACGATCTATGGCCGTGGCAGCAAGCTTGATTTATACGATACGCTTCACATCAAAATGTCGTATGAAGTAGCCACAGATACAGGTATTATTTATCATGCAGGAACTGCAACAAAACAATAATTAAAGATGTTTACGGGAATTATCGAATTAGTAGGCAGGCTGCATGCTGTTGAGCATAAGAACGGTAACCTTTACCTTCAGATTGAAAGTGCAATCGGTCACGAGTTATCAATCGATCAATCAGTGGCTCATAATGGGATATGCCTAACCGTGGTTGCTGTTGATGGAAACATACATACCATTTGCGCCGTTCCTGAAACGATTTCAAAAACAACGATTGGAGATTGGCTTGTTGATGATGAGGTCAATCTTGAGCGTTGCACGCAGGTTGGGGAGCGTTTAGACGGACATATCGTTCAGGGGCATGTCGATACAAGGGCCACCTGTATCAGGCGAGTCAATAATGTGTCCAATTGGAACTATACCTTTAGTATTAATGCAGAATTTTCGCACCTGATTGTTGAGAAAGGGTCTGTCGCAATCAACGGAGTTAGCCTGACATGCTTCAATCTAACTGAAACGAGTTTTGAAGTGGCCATTATCCCTTACACTTACGAGCACACTAATTTTAAACATCTTGTGGATTATTCCCTTGTGAATATTGAATTTGATATCATTGGAAAATATGTCGCTAGAATGATGAATGCAGGATAAATACGACATATAAAAAAAGTGCGGAAGAGGAGATTCGAACTCCCACGCCCTTTCGAGCGCTACCACCTCAAGGTAGTGCGTCTGCCATTTCGCCACCTCCGCAGTTGAAAATAATTTCGGTGCGAATTTACACTTTTATACCAACTGGCTGAATAAAATGATATATTTATTTTAGCTCAACGTGAATGGAACGACAGACTAGAACTAGCAAACCTTATTATTTATTTCTTCAACATAATCCGGAAGGTGGTGCCTTTGCCTAGGTCTGAACGTTTGACAAAGATATCGCCATGATGATACTCGTGTATGATGCGTTTTGACAATGAAAGGCCTAATCCCCAGCCTCGAAGTTTAGTTGAAAAGCCGGGTTTGAAAACTTTTTTGATATTGTTTTTAGAAATACCTTTTCCGGTATCGGTTACATCGATATAGGTATGTGTTGTTTCATCAGTCACCTGAAAATGGATAGAGCCTTTTCCGTCCATCGCATCCAACGAATTCCTGATGAGGTTCTCAATCACCCAGTCAAATAATGGCCCACTAATCATGGCCTTCACTTCTTCTTTGTTTGAATGTATCGTGATGGAAATATTCTTGGAAGCCCTTTTTTGCATATATGAAATGATGCTATCAAGACGTTCGATCAAATTCTCTTCATATAATTTAGGGATACTGCCAATTTTCGAAAATCTGTCGGCTATCAATTGTAATCGGTCAACATCTTTTTGCATTTCCTCAAGTGCCTTTGTCTCGATTTGGGTTGTCTTCAAATATTCAATCCAAGCCAGAAGTGAGGTCAATGGCGTGCCTAACTGATGCGCTGTTTCTTTACTCATTCCAACCCAAACTCTGTCTTGAATATGACGACCTGTTGTATTGATATACGATACGACAATGAGTACAAAAAGAAAAAGTATTATTAGTAAGATATACGGAAAGTATCTGAGTTCCTTTAACAGCTGTGATTCGCCATAGTATATATGTTGTTTTTCGACATTAGAAATACTAATCTGAATGGGATTGTGCATCGCTTTTAGTTCTTCTAGAATCTCCTTGAGTTTGGTTTTGCTTGCTGAAACCGAATCAATATTATTATATGTGAGGATACTATCTTTCGAATCAGTTTGTATCAACGGAATAGTGGTATTTTTTTCAATGATGGATGTTGCCAAGATGATGTCACTCTCTGTGCTTTTGGCTACGGTTTCCAATGCCAGACTGATAAAAACAACTTTATTCCGTTCTTCGGTCGCCAATTTTTTTGTTAGGTTATTCGCATAATATAACGAGGTAAACGCAATCGCTACCGCTATGAGTACCAAGGTTGATTTCCAATTTAAATATTGTTGTAACACCAGATTGTTAAAAGTTAAATATACTACATCGTTTATAAGATAGTGGCCTTTTTATATCAACTATTTCTCGTGACGCTATTGAGGCGTATAAAAAAAGCCGCCCGATGAAGGACGGCTTGTAAACGAATAGAACGCTATATTATTGTTTGTTGAATTTTACACTGCCCTTGACCGAGGCATTTGAAATAGTTACGAAATACATGCCGTTGGCGAATGCTAGATTCGAAAGAGAAAGTATGTTCTCTCCTGTGTGACCATTTACCATCTGACGGCTTACTATGTTGCCATTCATATCAACAATTGAAAGCGTAAGCACTTCATTAGTTGACAAGTTGAATGAAATAGCATTAGAACCCAT
>Ga0114958_10003428_pt1 | contig 11329 bp, 16 predicted proteins | sample C_130208_EF_Meta_FD_89577 | JGI IMG/M metagenome (GOLD analysis project Ga0114958, IMG submission 89577) | Freshwater microbial communities from Lake Croche, Canada to study carbon cycling - C_130208_EF_MetaG | ecosystem: Environmental > Aquatic > Freshwater > Lake | place: Lake Croche, Canada... | reverse complement strand
GTATAAACGCATTTTCAGCACCCCTATTACTCACAAGTTATCCACAGGCACAATATGAAAACACCCCCACGGCAAATAATTGGCTTTATTCGCGAACCAAAAACATGGAATGCGGTTGCTTTTGAAACGGCCATACGCAATGATGTGGAAAATTCCACTGGCAACATTACCGCTGCTGACGAACTTTTGATTGGTGCGCTGGTGATGGTGATGGAAACACTTTTGGAAAGCCATTTGGACTTGTTGAAATCTGGGCCGACTTACCATTACCCGTCTGGTGATGCGCCAAGCCCGCATTACAAGATTCGCACCGAATGCTTGGACAAAGCCATTAAGATACTGGCAGAACTAGCCCTGGTTGCCCGCGGCCGGCCCAAGAAATCCAACAAGACATCAGACGTAGATGAGTTATTCGCCACTGCTTAACCCCGCATTTACCTACGCAACTAGCGTAGTTCGTGGGGATATTCTTGCGTGTGAGGATGTACGTTTAGCCTGTCAGCGGTTTTTGGATATGGTGGAGCGCAAGGATGCGCCATACGAATTTGTCTCCGCAAAAGCCGAACACATCCTAAAGTTTGTAAGTTTTTGTAAGCACGTTAAAGGGCCGGATGCCGGTAAGTCAATCGTTCTTGAGCCATTTCAAGTATTGTTCTTGGCGGCTATTTATGGATTTCGGGATAGGCGGGACATTAACATTCGATGGATAACAGACGTGATCCTGTTTGTTCCCCGCAAGTCTGGAAAGACAACCATTGCATCCATCATTGCCCTGTACGAACTTCAGTTTGGTGATGCTGGCCCAGAGGTGTTTACCCTAGCAACAAACCGCGAACAAGCGTCTATTTGCTTTGATTCGTCCAAAGCCATCGTGGAGGCCATGAAGCCTGAGTTGGCCGCGAAGTTCATTATTTACCGTGGCGAGTTGAAAAAGACGGGCGACAGCACTAGCACTTATCGGGCGCTTTCCCGCGACAATCGAAAATCCGGTGACGGCAAAAACCCGTCCTGCGCCATGATTGATGAGGCGGCACAGATTGTGGACAGAGGTTCAATTGAGGTGCTTCATTCGGGTATGGGCGCTAGGAAAAACCCTTTGCGAATGTATCTGACTACCGCCAGCTTCACCAAGGAAACCAAATTCTTTGAGGATTTAAGCCACTTTAAAAACATGATTCGCGGCGTTGCTGCTGACAATAATCGGTGGTTTGGGCTTTGCTACAGCATTGATCCAGGCGATGAATGGAGCAACCCAGAGGTGTGGGGCAAGGCCAATCCCATGCTTGGCGTGTCGGTGACAAAGGAGCACATTGCTCACATGGCGGCAGAGGCAAACGCCAAACCAGCCAGCCTTAATGAGTTTTTGTGCAAGCAGCTAAACATTTATGTCAGCGCTAATTCGGCTTGGATAGATAGGCGGTATTGGGATGAATCGGTAGACAAGATGACGGAGGATAAGCCCGAATCTACATTTATGGCATTTGACTTGGCGCACAGTCGAGATTTAAATGCTATTTGCACTTTGCACCGCTATTCGGAAGAAGATTTTTATGCCAAATTCCAATTTTTTCTGCCGGAAGAAGCATTAGGGTTTATACCTAACCATTACAAAAGCATTTATTTACAAGCCATTGAAAGCGGGATTTTGCGTCTTACTCAAGGCAATGTTACCGATTTTACAGAAATTGAATCCTATATAAAACAACAATGTATAGAGCATGATGTTAAAGAAATAGGGTTTGATCCTTATAACGCCGCCTCCCTTGTGGCTAACCTTTATGGTGCGGGTTTACCCGTAAAGAAGGTGGGCCAGGGTATGGCAGTATTGTCTAACCCATCAAAAACTGCCGAACAATTAATTCAGAAAAAATGCATTAAACATGATGGAAATCCATTTGTTGGGTGGCAACTTTCTAACTGCGAAGTGTTTGTAGATGTGAATTCCAATGTTAAAGTGCGTAAAAATGAAGCTGATCCTAGCGCCAAGGTGGACGGGATTATCTCCATGATAATGGCCCTGCATTGCCATTTGGACAATGTTTTTGTCAGTGATTCGTATGGATTTAGATCGTTAGAATGGTAAAATCCCACGAAAATGGAGCGTAAACATGGCACTTCTTGATATTTTCAAACGAAAAGACGTTAAGGAAAGCAATACGCTTTTCGGGCAAACCGCGCTTGGCAATAACATTGTTTACCAAGGCGACAACAAGAATCCGAATGTAAATACTCAGATTCTGTATGTAACCACCAGTTCGACAAATAATGCCGGTAGGCCGGTGGATATGTCGTTGCTTACCCGCAATTCGACAATTATGTCTTGCGTGGCGCTCAAAGCTAGGGCATTATCCCAACTTCCTATTAAGGTAGTCAGCAAATCGGATGATGGTACTTATGTTGATGCTATCAAATCTGAATTGGTTGGTGCGCGAGATAAAGCCAAGGCCAAGCAAGTTGCCAATTTACTTGCCCAGCCAAACCACTTCCAATCTACCTATGAGTTTTGGTATCAATGGCTTATGTGGTATGAGCTTTCGGGTGAAGCATTTACCTTGTGGTGGCGCAAAGATCAAAAGAACAGCATGGAAACTCCGCTGGAAATGTATCTGCTTGATTCCACCCTTATTGCGGTAACCATTACGCCTACCCGTTACCCTTCTTACCGCCTATCCACCCCGTCCTACGGTTTTTCGCGGGATGAGCCGCTTGCCGCCCATCAGGTAATGCATTGCAAGGACATGAACTGGCAAGGTTCTGCCGGTTTCAACAAAGGCATTTTGGCCGCTGAATTAATATCGCTGGATCAGGACATTGACTTGTATGCCAACTATGTAATGCAAAACGGCGCAAAGCCATCGGGGATGTTTACCACCGAGCAAGTGATCGCCGATGCCAAATACAAGGAAATTGCCGCCCGTTTGAAGGAAGCATGGAGCAGCATGGTGGGAAGCCGCCAATCCGATCCTAGCAAGCCAGGCCAAGGTATGCTGCTAGATCAGGGGATGAAATATACCCCGTTAAATATGCTTACCCTGCAAGATGCGGATGCCGCCGCCTTAAAAGATCAAACCATGAAACGGATTTGCGCCCTTTTTGGTGTACCGCATCAAATGCTGTCGGTAGGCGGTGAGGGCAAATTTAACAACACCCAAACCCTGTTGGATGAGTTTTACAAATCTACCATGTACCCGACTTTGGTTAATGTTCAGCAAAAACTCAAGCAACATTTGTTCCAAGGTTATCCAAACTTGGCAATTGAGTTTGATACTTGCAACTTCCTAAAAGGCGCTCCGCTGGATCAAATGAATTTTGCTACCGCAGGCGTGGGCGCAGGGATAATGACTCCAAATGAGGCCCGTGAATACCTTGGATTGCCGCAAATTGACGGCGCGGACGAATTAATGGATACTAAAGCCGTGGAACCAATTGCTGGGAATTCCCCGCAAGATACAGGAGGCGGCGGCGGCAACCAAACCAAAAAGATGAATATTGGCAAGAAATGATAGACTTGTCCCAATTGCTTGTACTACAGAAAAAGTATAATAAACCGAAAAAGCGGGTAAGTGCGCTAGAATTACCTACAATATACGACATTGATTTAACAAAAGTCGATGAGGTAATCAATGACTCAAAACCTAAAAATGTTGTGCGAAGCCCGCTTAATCGTAGAGAAGCAGGGCAACAACAGTGGCAAGATTGAAGCAACTGTAACCACCTGGGGCGCTCGCGAGGGCGCAGACGGGCGGCGTTTCAATTATCAGCCAGAAGGCTTTATGGATTGGGCCGAATCTTTTGCCAAAGGCGGCAAACCCCTTCCCATGTTTTTAAATCATCAATCGGACGCAATGCCAATTGGCGAATGGACATCCTTTGAAATGGATGATTCCGGCATGACGGCGCAAGGACGTATTTACATGAATACTACCGCCGGAAAAGATATTTACACCGTAATGCAGGAATCTCCGCAAATGTTTGGCGGTGTTTCTGTTGGCGCTTATGCCGAAGATTATCAAATGGTTAATGCCGATGGCGAACCCGATCAATCTGATGAGGCATATTTCCAAATCACCAAAGGTGGATTGCGTGAGGTATCTATCGTGATGTATCCCAACAACCCCGAGGCAAATGTCAACAAGCTGGAATTCTTTCGGCCTGATGGTTCTGCCGATTTAAAGATTTTGGAGCAAGCCCTGCGTGATGCTGGACTATCCAAGAGTGATGCGGTTGCCGCTGCATCTACTTTCAAAAAGGTGCTTGAGCAGCGCGATGCTGTCGTAGTGCCTGTTGAAACTGCGCCGGTTCAGAGTGATTCTGATGCGGAGGCAACCAAAGCGGAAATTCTCGCGGCTCTTGAGCAACGCGAACTTCTTAAAACTCTCGATAAACGACTGAAAGGTTAATCATGTCTAAAGAAATCATTGAAAAATTGGACGCAATCGAAGCGGCTCAAGCCGAAAAGATCAGCGCCACCGAAGCAAAATCTATCGCTGCTGTTGAAGCCGTCAAGGTTGAAATGCAAGAGCAGATTGCTGCTTTGGAAGCAAAAGTTGCCTCTGTGCAAGCCCCCGCAATCATCCAAGCACCGGCCAAAACCGTGCGTAGTGATGTAAATCGTCATGTGCGTGAGCAACTGACACAGTTCTACAAAACGAACAACCGTGTCGAAAAAGAACTGAAGATGTTTGCTGACGAAAGCCAATACGATGCTTACTTGAAAGAGGCATCAGCCCTGACAGGTGGCGGCGATGGCAAAGGTGGCCGTACTGCTTACGATCCCACATTTGTTGCTTTGCGTTTGGCTAACCCCATGCGTGGCCTGTCGCGTACTGTTGCAACCGATGGTTCCAGCTATCAGTTCCGCGTAAAAACGGGCAACGCTGGCGCTGCCTGGGGCTATGGTATTCAGAACAATGGCACAGCCACTACTGAAGACACCACCATTTGGCAATTGGTTTTGCAAGACTTGAATGTCCAGTTCCCGATCCGTACTGCGGCTTTGGATGACATTGACGGCTTGGAAGCCAATGTGGTTGACGATATGCTGGCCGAGTTTGCTCAGTCTGAAGCCCTGTCCATGATCCAAAATAACGATCAAGGCGCAACAACTTTGCCCTATGGTGGTTCTAATGGTTTGCGTGGTTTGGATCAGTATGCTGGTTCTAATAGCACCTATACCGGCGGTACAACTTCTACCCCCGCATTCGGTTCTAGCGGCACTGGTTCTACTTCTGGTTTGCATAGCCTGGCTACCTACGATCAATTGACTTCTAACGTCAATACCGTTGGTGCTAACGCTATCCAATACAAAGACGTTATCAACCTGATCTACGCTCTGCCGCAACAGTACTGGACTTCCAATGCCAAGTTCATGGTTAACCCCGTGCTGGCACAGGCAATCCGTGGCTTGCAAGATACCAATGGCCGTCCGATTTTCAACTCTGTTGAATCTCTGAATCCAGACGGTATCATCGGCCAGATGTTGGGCTTTGATGTGGTGATGAACAAGTATCTGGACACTCCTAGCCAGACTACTACTGGTTCTGCCGGTACTAACAGCTTGTACCCAATGTACTTTGCTGATTGGAGCCGCTTCCACACAATCGTGGATCGTCTGAACATGGTTATGCGCCGCTACGATCAAACGTTGCCAGGCTACATCACGTTCTTTGGCGAGAAACGTTTGGCTACATCGGTTCGTGATCCGAACGCTGGTGTGCGCTATCGTTCTACCGGAACAGCAACCTAATTGTTGCCTTGGTGGGGGCTACGGCCCCCGCCTTTTTTTCAATCCGAAAGTACCACCATGACTATTACCGAAAAAATCCTTACTGGCATCAAGCAAACTATCAATGAGGGTGGCAAAGTAACCATTGACTTGAAAGAAGCATCAAGCCTTACGGGTTCTGGTGATATCAAGGGTGGACGCACTTTATTTGATGACGCATTCGCAGCTTTGCGTTTTGCAAACCCGATTCGACAAGCGGCGCGACAAGTTGTTCGTGCTGGACAAAGTTCTGTGCAATTTGTTGCCAAAGTTGGTAACAGCACAAACCAAACAAACCCATGGGGATATACGTTTACCGCTGATAGCGGAACGCCCGATACTGATACATCTATTTGGCAATTGCCCACTCGCGTGATTACGGCTCAATTGCCTATTCGTACCGCAGTGCTTACAGATGTAAATTACTTGGATGAAACGCTTGTTCAAGATTTGATGCAAGAGTTTGGTGCAGTTGAAGCTGCATCAATGATTCTGAACAACGATCAGGCTGGTTCTACAACCACCGCATACGGCGCTACAAGCGGTTTGCGTGGGCTGAATATGTACACTACCGCCAGCGCGTCAGCATTTGGCTCTAGCGGCACGGCAATCACTAATGGTATCCATAGCATTGCAACCGTAAGCCAAGCGGGTGCGGCTATTGCGTATGGTGACATCACCGATATGGCTCGATTGTTCCCTGCTCAATATTGGACGCTGCCTGGAACTGCATGGATGATGCACCCGCAGACAATCCACAATCTACGCAACTTAGGCGGCGCTGCAATCAAGCAATTTGCCGAGGTTGGTGATTCCGATGGCGGTTCTGTTGTTTATATCTTTGGTTTCCCTGTGATTCCCAATCCTTATATGCAATTAGTAGGCGCTGGAAACTTCAGTATTTATCTAGCTAACTGGCCTAACTTTGTAACGATTGCTGACATTGAAGAAATGACAGTGCAAGCATTCGATCAAACAACGCCAGGTTTTATTAATTTGTATGCGGAAAAACGTCTTGTTAGTACCGTTCGTAATCCATTTGCCGGCATTCGTTTAGTGGGCGTTTAATATGCCAGCAGATACCATCCTTGCTGGAGTTCCCTACGGGGCAGTTACCCGCAACCCGTTTAATTACGTCAAGGTTGAGCAAATCAACCGCGACAATCAAACGGCATGGTTGACGCTGGAAGAAATTACCCAGCAGTTAAATCTGTTTGGCGATGAAAGCCAAGACACTTACATTTCCGCATTGGAATTGGCTACCCGCCAAGCAATTGAGGATTATCTTGGGCTTTCTATTTTTAGCCTGACATACCGAGTATGGTACGGCATTGAAAGTTTGGTTTCCTCGCCTGTTTGTTTTGACTTGCCCGAGGTAAGCCAAAATATCAATAGTGGACAAGCTGGAATTACGGTTAATTCGCTGGCTTATTGGAATGACAACTTTCCTCCCGCTTTGGTGACGATTGCAAGTTCCAATTATTACTACGATGCCTCCGGCAACAAAGTAATTGTAAACAGCTTGCCGACATCAATCAATTCGGTAATGACGGCTCCAATCGTGATTGAGTATTCCACCGTGGCTAACCCGATTTCGGCTTATCCGGTGATTAAACAAGCTGGACTATTACTGTTGACGCATTTGTACAACAACCGTAGCAATACCGTAGATAGCAACATCAAAGAAATCCCATTTGGCGTGGCTACCTTACTGCGGAATTACAAACCATTGGTGATGTAAATGGCAATTGCACGGTTTGAGAACATTACGGTAAATCGGCTCACCTTTGGTGTAAGTACCTTTGGTGAGCAAAGCACGACTATTACCCAATGGTTTCAAACCCGTGCGCGTGTGCATTCGGTGGCTAACCATGTCAAGATCAGCGAAAAGTATCGTGTTTATTCTGATGTTGTTGATTTCACTTTGAATTACACGCCCAACACCAAAGAAATGATTGACAACCAGAATCTGTATTCAATCAATTGGCGCAACTTTGATTGGCGCATTGACAATGTGCGCGAAGCCGATGATCGGATGACGGTGAAGATTATGTGCGTTCGTAACGATCCTGTGGCGGCGGTGTAATGGCACAAAACAATCCAGTTGACTATGCAAAAGCAATCCAATATCAATTGGCTAACATTGTCACGCCTGTGCCTGTATATGCCAGTTTTAATAGGAATTACGCTACTCAGCCTAAGTTTTTGGTGTGGAATTTACGCAATGTTCATCAGCCGGTTTTTACTGGACAAAATCAGAACAACAAAGGCATAGATCGGCCAATATTCCAGATTTCGATATTTACCCAAAATATTGAGGACGGGTTTACAATTAGCAATCAGGTTCTTCAGTCCTTGCATGGATATTCGGGGCAGTTTGGTGGATCAAGCGGCTTTTGGATAAGTAAAGCGGACGTAGTTTGGCTTTACAACTCATACAATAATGAAGAAAAATTGGCAGAGATATTTCTTGACTGCACATTAGATATTCCAACATAGAACATTAATTTAACCTTGAAGGAAATTTATCATGGCTTTACCCAATAAAGTACTACCTGGCTTTAGCGCCACAATGTACGCGCAACCCTTGACAACGCCTACACCGTTGACGCTAACTCAATTGTCTACCGTGGCAAGTGTGGCAGCTATTGCGGTATCCGGCAATTTGATGAACATTGAAGCAGTCCCAGCTTTCGGCCAGGATGATGCAGTTGCATCGTTCACCGTGGCCGGTTCGCGTCAATCGGACAAGATTCCTAGCCAATCTGCTCCGACATCCATGACGATTACAGCCGCTTGGAACCCCAGCGATGCTGTTATTAATACTTTGCTCCGCACCGATGCTTATAACGGTACGGTGGATCGTACTTTTGTGATTGCGGCAAGCGATGGCACTAACATTGTGTATTACTCTTTTGTTGGCCGTGTTTCGCAATTCCAAATTGATTCGGCTCCTGGCGCTGAAGCAAAATGCAATTTCACTATCCATCCTCGCGGCAACCTGTACGGTTGGTGCAATAACGCTTAATAAGGAGCAATATCATGGCAGCACCAAATGTAGTTCTACCAGGCTTTTCGGCCTCAATGTGGATGCAAACAGGCGCATCCCCTACGGCATTTACCACCGCAAACTTGGCGGTATGGACAGGCCAAGTCGCAACTATCGTAGGCACAACAGCCAACGGTACAGGCGCGGCCGGTACTCAGCTTAATGTTGAGGCAGTTCCCGCTTTTGGCCAAGACGATGCCGTGGCTTCCTTCATGGTTGCTGGATCGCGTCAAAGCGACAAAATCCCAACGCAATCGGCTCCCACTAGCATGACTATCACTGCGGCATGGAATCCATCGGATGCCGGCCTTCTGTTGATTCGTGGCGATGCTTACAGCGGCGTGATTGATCGCACTTTTGTGGTGGCTGCGGTTGCCGGTGCAACTACGGTTGCATACGCCTTCAATGGCCGTGTATCGCAATTCCAGATTGATGCTGCACCTGGCGCTGAAGCTAAATGCACGTTCACGATCCATCCCCGTGGCAATCAGTACGGCTGGAGCAACACCTAATGTCTGAACAACTTACCGCCGCGCTGGAGGTGCTAACCAGCACTTATCAAGACTTGGACACCATTGCCCGAGGTTTGGTAGTAGACGCTGCGGAAGTCGCACAAGCACTTTCTTCTATCGAAGCTGATTCGGCAGAGGGAGTTGCTTTGCGGGTTCTTGCAAAACATAACCCTTATACGGCCCCTACACGATACACCCCACCCTCTGAGGAATAAATGGAAACTAAAATACAAAATACGAATGACTTACTAGGGTTCTTGGTAGCCCAATCCGAATCCCGAAAGGATTGGTTTGGGTTCCACCAACAACGCATGACGGCGGTGACGCTGGCCCATGAGATTGCACGGCATCATGCCGATAAAATGACTCCCGATGAAGTAGTATCCTACGCATTGGAATTGAACAACAAAATTTACCACAAGATAATTAAAGGATAAAAAATGGGCATTTCAAATAAACTTGGTGCAAACTATGAGGCTATTCGCGCTGCCGCCCGATTTAAAACCATTCATGTAAAACTTAATGATATTGAGTTTGACTTAAAGGTTCGCATTCCTGTAAAACGGGAAATGGAAGCCCTAATTGCATCAATCACAGAGCCTGATGAAGCAAAAGTAGAAACTATCTATTTGCAACTTAGCGCCCCATTGCGTAAAACGTTAGAGGAAGCCGATAAAGATTTCTTAGAAGCGTTAAACAAAGATCAAGAAAAAATCAAAGTTACAGACAACGATGTTGTTGTTGATGGCACATCTGTTCGACACGTTGCTAAGATGACTGCCATTTCCCAATTGCAAGTTGAAAAATATTTTGGTTTGTTGCAATCTGCTACTGGCGAGCCAATTACAGAATCTTATGATGAAATTGCTGAAGAATTTCCAGAAGCTGTAATTAAGGAAATTATTGCTAGGATTGATGAGGCTATTAAGCCAAATTACAAAGAATCAAAAAAAAACTGAGACAGTCAGTTGCTAGACAAGTAACTGCTGCCATGTTGTTTAATGGGCATACGCAAGAAAGCATAAGTTCTATTGATGAGGAAACGTTTGCAGAAATTTGCGTAATGTTTCATGATGGAGTTTTAGGAGGCAAAGGAATATTTGAAGCAATTGCACCTGTGACTACGGCGGTGTTTAATTATTTTCGTCCTGCTGGTGCTTTGCCGTTTAAATCAGAATCAATATTTCCTTGGGTTTACGAGTATGATAGGAACCCTGATTTAGACATTCCTGACAATGAAAAAGTTAGCCAAACATTGTTGGCATTTTTATCGCAAGCGCCTGGATTTAGTATGGAGAAATTAAATGGCGGTAATTCAGCAATTCACGATTGAGGGTTTTCCCGAATTATTTGCCACATTAGAAACTCTTAAACAAGAGATTGGCAAAGGAAAAACCGATCGTATTTACCGCGACTCTATGGCGGCGGCATTCAAACCTGTGCTAGATGCTGCAAAAAGAAATGCGCCTAAAGATACGGGGCAACTTGCAGATCGTATCTATATGAAAGTGCATCGCCCTAATCGGAGCGATAAAGCAAGCAAATACTATCAGCAAGGCGAAGTCTATATGGCTCGCGTATCTGCAAGTCCATTGCGTGATGATTCAAAGCTGCACGTTACTTTAAATAAACGTGGCAAATTTCAAACTGTTTGGCAAAACAAAAAACCAGTTGCTGTATCTAATGAATTTGGAAATGCATCAACGCCTAAACATCCCTTTTTACGCCCAGCATTGGAAAGCAACATCCAATTGGTTATAAATATTTTGGGTGACAAACTAGGTTATGCAATTGATGAGTTTGCCCGAAAAGCGGCAAAATCGAAAGGTAAATAATGGCACAAATTGGTTCGTTATCAGTAAAACTTGGGCTTGTCACAGTTGAATGGGACAAAGCAACTGACAATGCAAAACGATCGGCAAAAGAATTGCAAGAGCAATTTAATAAGCTGGGCGAAAAAGTCAAAACTCTAGGTGAGCGATTTAAAGAAATCAGCGGAATTGG
>Ga0114958_10003425_pt1 | contig 11333 bp, 8 predicted proteins | sample C_130208_EF_Meta_FD_89577 | JGI IMG/M metagenome (GOLD analysis project Ga0114958, IMG submission 89577) | Freshwater microbial communities from Lake Croche, Canada to study carbon cycling - C_130208_EF_MetaG | ecosystem: Environmental > Aquatic > Freshwater > Lake | place: Lake Croche, Canada... | reverse complement strand
GCGACGGGAGCCGCTGGCCGAATGGGTGCGGACCCTACGACGGCGGACGGACGCGGGCCGGCTGACGGGGGCCCGATCAGCAGGGGCTGTCCGCCGACCGCAGGCGGTCCATTCAGCGGAGGCGGTCCATTCAGCGGAGGCGGTCCATTCAGCGGAACGCCGGCGCGAAGCATCCGCCTGACCGTGGTCGGACGGGGCGGCGGCGGCACAGGCACCGCGGGTGCGATCGCCGCCACGCGGGCCTCGGCCCGCACGGCCCGCGCCTCAGCGATCGACTGCCGGGCATAGGCCCGCTCGGCAATGCGCGTGGCCACACGCTCCGATCTCGGAGTGGCCGCCGGGGCGGTGCCTGAAGACAGCGTCAGGATGGCGGTCGCGGCGATCCACGGGAACGGCCGGGCAGGGGTGTTCATGGCAGGTTTCCTAGGCGGGATGGTGGGGTGGGGAGCGACGGGCCAGTTCGCATTGTCGAAGGTCCACGATTGTGCCTAGAGTGTGGCGAACACCGCAACATTTGGGACGTCGATGACCTCCTACAACCTTACCCATCTTCGCCAGCTTGAAGCCGAGAGCATCCACATCATCCGTGAGGTGGCTGCCGAGTTTGAGAATCCGGTGATGCTCTATTCCATCGGGAAGGATTCGGCCGTGATGGTCCGCCTCGCAGAGAAGGCCTTCTATCCCGCCAAGCCGCCGTTCCCGTTGATGCACATCGACACGACGTGGAAGTTTCGGGACATGTACCGGCTTCGCGACGAGTACGTCGCCAAGGAACTCGGCTTCAAGCTGCTCGTGCATACAAACGAGGAAGGCCGGGCCAAGGGGATCAATCCGATCACCCACGGCAGCAAGGTGCACACCGATGTTATGAAGACGCAGGCCCTGCGGCAGGCGCTCGATAAACACCGGTTCGACGCCGCCTTCGGCGGGGCCCGCCGCGACGAGGAAAAGAGTCGGGCGAAGGAGCGGGTGTTTTCCTTTCGCGACGAGTTCCACCGCTGGGACCCGAAGAACCAGCGTCCCGAACTCTGGAGCCTCTACAACACGAAAGTTCGGAAGGGGGAGAGCATCCGCGTCTTCCCGCTCTCCAACTGGACCGAGCTCGACGTCTGGCAGTACATCCACCTCGAGAACATCCCGATCGTACCGCTCTACTTCGCCGCTGAGCGGCCGATCGTCTGGCGGGACGGCGTAATGATCATGGTCGATGACGACCGCCTCCCGCTGAAGCCTGGCGAAAAGCCCGAGATGCGCCGCGTGCGGATTCGCACACTCGGCTGCTATCCGCTCTCCGGCGCGGTCGATTCGAATGCCACCACGCTTCCCGAGATCATCCAGGAGATGCTGCTCACGACGTTCTCCGAGCGCCAGGGTCGCCTGATCGATTCGGACGAGGCGGGCTCGATGGAGAAGAAAAAGAAGGAAGGGTATTTCTGAGCCGTACCCGCGTTGCAGCGGACCGCGGCAGAGCCCGCGGCCGCTGAACGCTGCTTGTGGCAGAAGTGCAGATGGCGTTGAAGTGAAGGTCGAGCCCAAGATGATCCTCCCCGCCCACCATGAACGCTGCGAGGGGCTGCCCGTGCCGATCGACCGGCGTAGGAAACCGAGCGGAGCCACGATGGCGAAGCGAGGTTTCCTCCGAGCGAGCGGAGGGCAGGATGCCCGCAACGAGCGTCCGGCGAGACGGCACGGGCAGCCCCGAGCCCACACGAAGGAGGCCTGAAAAAAGCATGTCACACCAGTCATCCCTGATCGCCACGAATATCGACGAATACCTTTCGCAGCATGAGCGGAAGGAACTCCTCCGCTTCATCACCTGCGGGAGTGTCGACGACGGCAAGAGCACGCTCATCGGCCGGCTCTTCTACGAGTCGAAGATGATCTACGAGGATCAGCTCGCGGCGATCAAGAAAGACACGTCGCGATACGGCACGACCGGCGAGGAGGTCGATCTCGCGCTGTTCACCGACGGGCTGGAGGACGAGCGGCAGCAGGGGATCACGATCGACGTCGCCTATCGGTACTTCTCGACCGACAAGCGAAAGTTCATCATCGCCGACACCCCGGGCCACGAGCAGTACACCCGGAACATGGCCACGGGGGCCTCGACGGCCGACCTCGCCATCATTCTCGTCGACGCCCGGCACGGGGTGCTCACCCAGACCAAGCGGCATTCGTTCATCGTGTCGCTGTTGGGCATCAAGCACATCGTGGTCGCCATCAACAAGATGGACATCGTCGGCTACGACCAGGCGGTGTTCGAGAAGATCAAGGGCGACTACATCGACTTCGCCAGCCGGCTGGAACTGCCCGACGTCCACTTCATGCCGATCTCGGCGCTCAAGGGCGACAACGTCGTGGCCTCGAGCCCCAACATGCCGTGGTACACCGGTTCGCCGCTGATGCCGCTCCTGGAGACGGTCTACATCGGCTCCGACAGAAACCTTGAAGACTTCCGGTTTCCGGTGCAGCTCGTCGTACGGCCGAACCTCGACTTCCGCGGCTTTGCCGGCACGATCGCGTCGGGGATCGTCCGCACGGGCGATGAGATCGTCTCGCTCCCATCGCGGAAGAAGACCCGCGTGAAGAGCATCGTCACGTTCGATGGCGAGCTGAAGGAGGCATTCGCGCCGCAGTCGGTCACACTCACGCTCGAGGACGAGATCGACTCGAGCCGCGGCGACATGCTCGTGCGGCCGGGCAACGTGCCGAAGGTCGATCACAAGTTCGAGGCGATGGTCGTCTGGATGAGCGAAGAAGCCTTGGTCCCCGGAAAGCAGTATCTCTTCAAACAGACGAGCAAACTGGTGCCCGGAGTGGTGACGAGCCTCCGCTACCGAGTGGATGTCAACACGCTCCACCGGCAGCCCGCGCCCACCCTGGCACTCAACGAGATCGGTCGCTGCGGAGTCACGCTCACGAGCCCGATCGCCTACGACGCCTACCGCAAGAACCGCTCGACCGGATCGTTCATCATGATCGACCGGCTGACCAACGCCACGGTGGCGGCCGGCATGATCCTCGACCGCGAGGCAGATGAGCAGGGTGACGTGGAGTGGGGTGGTGCCGAGACGGCAGCCGATCGGGCGAGCGTGGTGACGGCAGCGGAGCGTGAGGCCCGCTTCGGACAGAAGCCGGCCACGGTGCTGCTCACGGGGCTCACCGGCGCGGGCAAAACGACGATTGCCCGGGCGGTCGAGCGGCGGCTCTTCGACTCGGGCCGCGCGGTCGTGGTGCTCGACGGCACCGCCATGCGGCACGGCATCAGCAAGGACCTCGGTTTCTCGGCCCGCGAGCGGAGTGAGAATCTCCGCCGCTCGGTCGAGGTCGCCCACCTCTTCAACGATGCCGGCGTGATCTGCCTGGCGGCCTTCGTCGCTCCGGATGACGACGTCCGCCGCAAGGCGGCCGAGCGGATCGGCAAGGACCGGTTCCTCGTGGTGCATCTCTCGGCGCCGGTCGAGGTGTGCCGCACGCGCGACACCGACGGCCACTATGCCCAGGCTGACAAGGGGGAGATCGCCAACTTCCCCGGCGTGTCGGCGGCCTACGAACCGCCCGCGAATCCCGACCTCGTGCTACCGACACACGAGTGGCCGGTGGCAAAGTGCGTCGATGCGGTGATCTCGCTGCTCGAGTCCCGCGGCATCATCTGAATCCCAGCGACAGGCTCCGGTTGTGAAGCACACGGTGTTCGTTGCCGTGTCTTCGCCGCCGCCGCCCCTCCCTCGGCATCGATCGTGAACAGGATCGTGACCACCGCCATGCCGAGGCCGAAGAGCAGGATCAGCGCAAGGGCGATACCCATGGCGCAGCCAGCGCGAGCATCATCGGCGGCGAGAGCCTTGGCGCCGCCTGTCGCGTCGCTGCCTACCGCCTGCTGTTGGTTGACCGATCCATCGAGGGCGAGCAGCAGGCTCCGGGCCCAGCGGAAGAACCAGATTGGAAACACGAGGGCTGCCACGAGGCAGGCGGCCAGCGCTGACTTGTGCGACCAGCCGAGAGCGAGCACAAGGAGGGCGTAGAGCGCGCCCGTACCGATGACGGTGGCCCCGTAGTTGATGTAGATCGACCCGAGATAAAAACCCTGCTCCCGCTTGAAACTCGCCCCACAGGCGGAGCAGGACTCGTTCATCTGGAAGAGTCCGCGAAATAGTCGCCCCTCGCCGCACCGGGGGCAGCGGAGGCGAAAAGCGCGGACGAGCGTGGGGTTCATGGGGGATGCCGCTGCGCGTGACAGTTGCCAGACCGTGCCTCAGCCCTCGGCGTCGGCAGCCCGCGTGGCGCCGCCATCGCTGGTTGTTCTCTGTCCAGTGTGTCGAGCTGTGGACGGCAACTCGCGCCAGGCCGAGAGATCGCGGCCAGTGAGCCGTTCGAGCTCCACGATGTCGCGGCCGTAGAGGTCAAGAAGCGGCTGGAGCAGCGACGGCCGCAGCGGCGGCGGCATGGCCGACACGACGCCGTCGCCAAGACCGGGCACAACCACCTCGCCGATCGCTGTTTCCGGGAGGGCCGCGAATTCCATGGCATCGATGCCCACGTGGGCGGCCAGCGTGTCGAGCACCGTCGACGGACGCGATGCGATGTCATCCTGAAAGAGGATGAGCACTTGGTCGCGGGGGAACACCGACCACCAGCGGTCGAGGCAGCCGAGATAGTCGCCCCGGGCCCGCGAGGCAGCCGAACGAAAATGGTCGAGAAACCACTGGTCGCTCGCTTCAGGAACGAGCATCTGGGCGCGGGCGAGGCCCATCAGCGCCGCCGACCAGGCTCGTTCGAGTGGGTTGCGGAGGCTGATGAATAGCCGGATGCCGGGGCAGCGGCGGTGGATCGCCTTGATCTTCTCGACGGGGAGCGTGGCATAGGCGGGCGTGATCTCGCCGGTCTTGATTGGCCGGCCGCTCCGTGAGCGACGAGAGGGGGGCTCGAGCATGGCGGCCCACTCGTCAGCGTCTGGGGCGGAGGCCGCGTTCCAGTAGTGCACCTCCTTGCCGCGGGGGAAGGCGACCTGTGGATGTCGTGCGAGCTGATGGTAGAGCCAGGTCGTGCCCGCCTTCTGGACGCCGATCCCAAGAAAATCGACGGTCGGCGTGGTCGGCAGGGCGGAGTGCATGCGCCCTATCGTAACGGGGGCTTTTCGGCGGAGGGAAGCGTCATCGTACTGTGGCCGGCTGCGCGGCCATGAAGCCGGCCGACTGGCCGCGGTGCTCCGCCGGATAGAAGGCGGCCCACACCGGGTTGTGGTCCGACACTTCGAGGGCCTTGTCGAGCGGCAGGCCGAAGGCGTTCTGCAGGTCGAACACGCCCCACGTGCCGAGATACTCGCTGGTTTGCGGCTGCGAGAAGATCAGGTTGTCGTAGGTCTTCGACCGCCGCGTGTTGGTTGTCGTGCCCGACACCGCCCAGCCGATGCCCGGGATTCGCTTGAAGGCGGTGAACTGAGGCGGGCCGGCATTGAGGTCACCCAGCACGATCACGTCGTCCTCGTCGGGCCGCAACGCCTGCATTTGCTGGAAGACGGTGGAAAGCGCCTGGAGCTCTGACGGCACCTCATCGGGATCGGTGTGAATGTCGACGAGCCAGAACGTAAACGCCATCTCTGCGGGCTGGATCCGCGTCCGGAAGCGGACGTGCATCGGCGGCCGGTGGAGCGCATTCGAGGGATTGGGTACCACGCCGAGCGACGAGGCATCGACTTCGATCCGCCGCGTGTCATAGACGAACGTGTATTGCTCCTTGCTCACCGTGCGGCCCTCTCGTGGACCGATGACGTAGTGGTATTGGCTGCCGTCGGCATTCACCGCCCGGACGAACGACGGGACCACCTCGTCGGACTTCGCCCGCACCTCCTGGATGGCAACGATGTCGAACTTCCGCGCGACGCGGGCGAGCACCTCGACGACTTCGCGTTTGGCCATCTTCGCCTCGCCGAAGACCTGGATGTTGAAACTGCAGATCAGCACCGCGTCCCAGGGCTTGGAAACGGGCATGGCGGGCTGCTGGCCTTGCCCCGTCGCGGCGACGAGGGCCATCGCGGCGATGAGCACCACGCGGAATACGGGCGTCGAGAGACGCGATCCTGCCGGCGGAAGGGGATGTGCGGGTGCCACATCTTTCCTATCGGCCACGCCGGCACGGCCTCATGCCCCACGTGGCACTGCCGCGGCACGTCTTCTCACGCCCCGCCGATCGTCGCCAAAGCCTCGGATGCAAGGCTCGCCAGTCGCGGGTCGGCCGACTGGGCGGCTGCGTGGAGCCGCTCGTGGGCGACTGCGGCGGCGGGGCCGAGTTTGCCGAGGGCCCAGGCGGCTCGCTGGGCCACCGCGGCGTCGCCCGATGCGAGGCAGTCGGCCAGCACGCCTGCCGTGCTTGCCGCAGCCTGCCCAGCCCGCCCGAGGAGCGTGACCGCCCAATAGGCCACGAGCGGCACGCTCCCCGTCGCGAGGGTCGCCAGCGTGGCAATCACATCCGCCGGCGGCGGCCCCAGATCTTCGAGCGCCGCCACAGCCCATTCGCGAACCCGTTCGTCGGCGTCTCCGCAGGCCCGCACGAGCGGGATCGCCGCAGTCGCGGCCGACTCGCCCGTCTGGCAGAGCTTCTCCGCCGCCGCAACTCGTTCGTCGGCGTTTGTTGATTCAAGCCTGGCCGCCAGGCTCGCCACGTCGTCGGTTGGGTGTGAGGTCATGCGGTATCTCCGGAGAGAGGATGATTCCATACACTACCGTCATGCACCCCCGCCGGCACCGTCGTCGGCCGGGCGGTGCCATTCTGAGTTTAGGAGGCGTGAGCATGACATTTTCCCGCGCAGCCGTGGCCATCGCGGCTTTCCTCACCCTGAGTGCGACGACTGTGCCGAGTGTCTCCTGGGCCGAAGACGGCCAGTCGCGGCTGGCCCTTGCGCCGCACGGGACGAAGTTTTTCTTCGAGGTGATCGAGAGCCACGACGCGGTCTATCTTGGTGACACGCCTGGCCACATGGGCCGCGACGGCGGCCTCAAGGTGCGGCCCAACGTAGCGCTCGGCGACGGGGTCTACCGGACCGATGGGGAGACGACCACCCGCATGGGCACGATCACCCGGGCTGTCTGGGATCGCGTGAGCGGCGGTCTGACGGTTGAGTTCGATCCGGAACCGCTCAAGCGGATCGCCGTCGGCGACGAGGTGTGGGTCGATCTCAATCCCGCCCCGGCCCCGGCTCGTCCAACCGCGACGCCGTAAAGCGCGCGGGGTGGTCGATGGCGAGAACAGCCTGTGGGTTCGCCGCCGCCGGCTCGCGTTCGCGAAGTTCATTTCTCCGTCATGCCGGGGCGGCGTTTTGGAGCGGGGTTGCCGAAGCCACCGGAGGTCTCGTCGATCCCAAATGTGAAGGTGCCCGAGAGCCTCGTGCCCGGGTCGAGCCCGCGGTCGCCGAGGGCCACCGTGCCCCCCACGATTCGCATCGGCCCGGAGCCGAAAAAACCAGGCCCCTCCGTGAGCATGCCGCCCGCCGCAAAGCCACCGGCCGACTCGCGGACGAGGCGACGATCAAGCATGAATGTCAGCGTCATCGGCGTGCCGTCGATGCGCGTTCCGGAGACCGTTACGCCCAGCGGCGCGTCGGCCGGCGACGCTGGCTTTCCCCAAGGCCCCGGCATTGGCAGTGGATAGGCAGACACGCCCGCTGGCGCATAGTCGACGGGCTTGTCACCGAGCGTCAGTGAGATCGCGATCTCGCCTGGCGACGGCTCGCCGTCCGCCGCCGCACGCTGCACGGCGGCGAACGTGCCACTCACGCTGCCGACGTGCTTGGTCGTCATCGGCGGGCGGAACGCACCGGGTAGCTCTGGTGGCCATGCCGCGAGGGCCGTTTTGATGTCGTCGCGCCGTCGCCGGATGAAGGTACGGACCGTATTGAGCGACGTGGCTGCGCCCGACTGTGCTGGGGCGAGATGCGGCGCGAGCAGCGTCTCCAGGCGGTCGACCTCGGCGAGGAGGTCGTCCTCCTGCCAGACGCTGTCGAGGATCTCCTCCAGTCGGCGGCGGTAGCGGTCGATCATGCCGGGGGCGAAGGCGAGCCGGTTGGCGAGGGCGGCCTGGGCGTAGACTGCCGGCGGAGGTTCACGACCGAAGCCGGTGAGCATGGCGGGCACCGCGGTGAAGGCCGAGTCGGCCCCCCAGGGGATGAAGGTGATCCGGCCGTCATCCGCCGGGAGGTGCACAAAGAAATTGTTCTGGTTCGAGGTGTAGCCGTCCCACATACCGATCAGGGCCTCGACGGCCTGGAACGAGAGGAACTCGTCGACATCGACGAGTTCCTTCACCCTGGCAAGATCGAGCGGCGCATCGGCGGCAAGCAGTTGCGCGAGTTCCTCGAGCCGTGGGCGAAAGTGGTCGTGCGTTTCGACCTCGAGTTTCGAGAGCGAGTCGGGGACGACGTCGGCGACCGTTCCCTCATAGAGCCCGCCGTCATCCGTGCCGAACACCCGCGCCAGAAACGGCCTCTTGATCGACTCGACGTTTGTGTAAACCCCGAGCAACTCCCCGTTCACGGTGACGGCGGCAAAGCCAACACGGGGCGCAGGCACTCCCGCCGCACGGAACACCCGGTAGGCCAGAAACTGCCCCACGCATGAGGCGTCCTGCTTGTTGTTGTTGAGCGTGAGCCTGCCGAGGCCTATCACCGGCTCCTGCGGCACAAACCGGTTGAAGTCGATGATCAGCGAGGGCCTGGCGGAATCCAGCGACCCGAAAAAACCCTTCTTGCGGATACCGGCATCGACGATCGCGACGCCATCGACGGTGGCGTGACCCCTGTGCCAGGTGAACTTCTTGGGCGGGTTGGCGGTGAACAGGCCGGCGGGGCTGCGGGCGTCGCGGCGGAGTGCCTCCCAGTCATCGGCAGGCAGTTCGATCACAACCGGCACCACCCGCGACGCGTCGAGGAGTGCGTCGGCCTTGAGGGTGTCTCCACGAGATTCGTTCGCGAAGGCGTTCGCGGCCCCCGCAATCAAAAGAATCAGCGGAGCGATGCGGATGATGTGCATCGAGATCCAGTTCACATGGCCGGTTGATGGCGAGCGAATCTCGCCACTGTGCCATATGGTAGTGCCGGCTCCCCGGATCTGTCCGGAGGCTCCTACGCCACCGGTGGCAGGGTGGCGATCACCCCGTCGCCCCCGACCACCTGCTCGTGAGAGAGTGTCGAGCGGCCGCGGATCGTGGCGAAGTCGTCGCCAAGCACCCACGATGAGTAGGCCGCGGTGACCAGGCTCTCCGGCGAATCGATGGCGTCGTTGGTGATGTCCCAGAACATCATCCCACCGAGTCCGAGATCCTCGGCCCACTGCGACTTCTGGGCGATCGAGGTGGGGGTCTCGAACGAGCTGAAGAGCCGCTGCGTGGCGTTGTAGACGTAGGCGGCCTGAGCGGTGTCGTCCCAGTAGAGCTTCCAGCCGCTCGCGGGATCCTGCACCTGACGGAGGAGGTCCTTGTAGTCGTAGACGCCGGCTTCGAACGTGCCCGGAGCCTTGCCCGAGGCAGTCTCCCGGTAACCGCCGTCGCCGCCGTCGGCCACGCCGCTCCAGCCCCGGGTGTAGAGCGGCGCGCCGAGCACGACCTGCTTCGGGTTCACGCCAGCCGCCAGGTAGGCGCGCACCGCCGTCTTCACATCGTAGCCCGCCGAATCGCCCGTGAAGGCCGACTGATGGCCCGTCGTGTACTCCCACGTACCGTGGAAGTCGTAGGCCATCAGGTTGAAGTGATCCACGGAGGGCGCGAGGCCCGCGAGATTGAAGGTGGCGATCTTGTCGATACCGGCAGGTGACGCGACCGAGATTTCGTACCGCCGCCCAAGCTGCTGGCCGAGGGCGTCGAACTTTGTCCGCACGAGTTGTAGGAGTGACGCGTAGTTGGCCCCGTCGTGGGGGCTCACGGAGTTGCCCCCCAGGCCGCCGCCCCCCGGGTATTCCCAGTCGAAGTCGATGCCGTCAAACATGCGATAGGTGTCGAGGAACCGGGCGAGCGAGGTGGCGAAGGTCTCGCGGCCCGTCGCCGTGGAGCAGACGCTGCTGAAGTTGCCGGAAAGCGTCCAGCCGCCCACTGCGATGTTGACCTTGAGGTGTGGATACTTCTCCTTGAGCTGGGCGAGTTGGTTGAAGTTGCCCCACACCGTTTGCGTGGCGCGGGGGTCGCCCGGCGGGTAATACCAGAGGTCGGCATCGCCCGAGACCGATTCACTCGCCGCAAACCGCTTCTCCACGGCCGCGAAGCTGTCGTACAGCGCCACCTCGCCGTTGCTCTTGAGATCGAGGAACGAGTAGATGAGGCGGTTGATCTTGTCGGCGGGTACGTCGGCGACCTGGAAGTTGCGACCGTAGATGCCCCACTCGGGGAAGTAGGCGGTGAGCACCTTGTCGGTGGTCGCGATCGTCTGGTTGGTACCGGTCGTGGGCTGGCCGTAGTCGCCAGTGTCGAAGAGGCCCGTGGTGAGGAAGTCAGTCATGTCGAGGATGTCGACGACCCCGTCGCCGTTGAAGTCGCCCTCGCTCCATGCCGCCGGCTGGCCGGTGTCGAACTTGCCACTGCTCAGGATGTTGGCGACGTCGAGGACATCGACTCTCCAATCGACGTTGGTGTCGCCGACCCGGGCAGCAGGATTCGGCTTGGGAGTCGGCGTGGGCGTTGGTGTCGGCGTTGGTGTCGGCGTCGGGATCTTTGGAGTGATCGCGTTGCTCGTGCCGTAGTCGGCAAACACGCCACTGAAACTGCCTGCCGGTGCGCTCAGCCCCGACGCGGTGGCGGTCGCCTGCCCGAGCGTGCCGGGGTTATCGCGGGCTACTGACCACATGGCGATCATGCCCAGCCCTTTCTGGCGGGCGAAATCCTCGAGCGTCTGTGCGTCGGCGAGCGTGAACACCTCCGAGAGCACATCGTTGACCCCGATCATCGGGGTCACGCCCAGTTGGTTCCAGCCGAACCCCTGGCCGAACTCCGCGAACAGCGTCGTGAGCTCCGCGTGGGTGCTGGTGGCGGCGAACACCGCATAGTCACCCATCGACTTGGCGTTTGCACCCGTCGTGGGTGCGGCCGACTCCCCGTAATCCATGGCCATCACATTGACGCCGTCGAGCGACACGCCGGCTCGGAGGGCGGCCCGCACCACGTTCAGGCCATCGGCAGTAAGACCATCCGGCAGGACGGGGAGCGTGTACCAGACCTCCAGGCCGGGCCGAGCCTGCTGGAGGATCTTCAAGGCATCGCTGCCGAGCGCGATTGCGGCGGGATCGGCCACCGCCGCTCCCTCGATATCGAAATCGATGCGGTTGAGCGAGTAGGTATCGACGATGCCAGCGTAG
>Ga0114958_10003423_pt1 | contig 11336 bp, 9 predicted proteins | sample C_130208_EF_Meta_FD_89577 | JGI IMG/M metagenome (GOLD analysis project Ga0114958, IMG submission 89577) | Freshwater microbial communities from Lake Croche, Canada to study carbon cycling - C_130208_EF_MetaG | ecosystem: Environmental > Aquatic > Freshwater > Lake | place: Lake Croche, Canada... | reverse complement strand
TCGGGCTGCACTTCACTACTCTAGATGGCGCGTTTTTTTAGACGGCGGCGCTCTCGTTCTGAGAGGCCACCCCAAATCCCAAAGCGCTCATCTTGCTCAAGGGCATATTCAAGGCAATCTGTGCGCACATCACAGGAAAGGCAGACACGCTTGGCCTCTCGGGTGCTGCCGCCCTTTTCAGGGAAAAAGGCCTCAGGGTCGGTTTGAGCACAGAGTGCCTGTTCCTGCCAAGTGAGCTCTTCTACGTCAGACAGTGGAACCAATGTCAAAGTTGCTGTACTGGTGTCGGTCACGTGTTGGACCTCCTCGACCCTTGAAGTGCGGAAACGCTTGTCTTGAAGCCGTATTACATCGTTGTCATTTACCATCCGTCAACCTGAAACCGGACATATCGCGCTTTGTTTTCCAGAAGTTAACACGACACGCCGTAAACCGGACAAAAAGTCCGCTTTTAGGGGGACCTTCTCACGTCAATACGTGACTTGGCAGGATGGCGCCATGATTTCACAACCGTCCCGAATCACCGTTCTTGCCGGCGGCATAGGGGGCGCTCGATTCTTGCTCGGGCTACTGGCCCACTTGCGCCAGACCAACCCCGATGGCCAAGGCGGCACCTTGACTGCTGTCACGGTCATCGGCAACACCGGCGACGACATCTGGGTACATGGGGTTCGAGTCTGCCCAGATCTGGACACTGTGATGTACACCCTCGGTGATGGAATCAGCAAGGAGCGCGGCTGGGGTCGAGAAGGCGAGACTTTTTCCGCCAAAGACGAATTGGCCGCCTACGGCGTTGAACCCACCTGGTTTGGACTGGGCGATAAGGATCTCGCAACTCACTTAATTCGCACCCAGTCGCTGGCATCGGGCTACAGCCTGACTGAGGTCACGGCCGCGCTATGCGAGCGCTGGCAACCTGGTGTCACCTTGCTGCCTATGAGCAATGAGCGAGCTGAGACTCACGTGATCGTGGACGACCCCGAGCAAGGCCGCATCGCCATTCATTTCCAGGAGTGGTGGATTCGCCACCGGGCGGCCTTGTCAGCCCGCGGATTCGTCATGGTCGGTATCGAAGACGCCAAACCGGCTCCTGGCATTCTTGAAGCCATCCATGACACGGATCTCGTGATCTTCCCGCCGAGCAACCCTGTCGTCTCAATTGGCGCGATCCTGCAAGTTCCAGGCATTGCAGAAGCCGTGCGCACCACGAAGGCTCCGGTTATTGGACTCTCCCCCATCGTGGGTGGTGCACCCGTGCGTGGAATGGCTGACGCTTGTCTGACCGCGCTCGATATCGAGACCACTGCTGCAGCAGTTGCTTTGCATTACGGGGCTAGAAGCAGCGGTGGATTTATTGACGCCTGGCTCGTTGACACCCAAGACAGCGAAAGCGTTGCCCTTCTTGAAGAATCAGGCATTCGTGCCAAGGCCATTCCGCTTATGATGACCGACGTAGACACAACTGCAGCTATGGCTGCAAACACACTCGACTTCGCCTAAACATTGAGCTGAACATTAAGGAAGCCATGCAGGTTGTTGCAGTGCCGGGCCTACCCCGCATTGATAGTTCCAGCAATCTGGCTCAGCTTATTTTCGACGCATCAATTCTTTGGCCTGACCACACATCCGGTTTGACCGATGGCGACATTGTCGTGATCACCAGCAAGGTCGTGTCAAAGGCTGAAGGAAATGTCGTTGCATCAGACAATCGCGATGAGCTCATCGATTCACAATCCGTGCGAACCTTGGCAACAAAACATCACGCACGTGGAACCACTCGCATAGTGCAAACTCACCACGGACTCGTGCTTGCCGCTGCCGGAATCGATGCAAGCAATGTTGAGGCCGGCACTGTTGTGTTACTTCCTCAGGACCCTGATGCATCGGCTCAGCGCATTCGCAAAGAACTTCACACTCTCACAGGTAAGCAACTCGCCGTGGTCATCACTGACACGATGGGCAGAGCTTGGCGCAACGGACTTACCGATAATGCCATTGGTATCGCTGGGTTATTAGCCCTTGATGACCACACCGGCAAGCAAGATCAGTTCGGTAGAACTTTAGAAATGACCGTGATCGCGATCGCCGATGAAATCGCTAGTGCTGCCGATCTTGTGAAAGGGAAATCTTTCGGCAACCCAGTTGCGATTGTGCGCGGCATGAGTCAATACGTCACTACCGACGATGGCTTAGGGGCCGCTCCCCTGATTCGGGCGCAAGAAGAAGACCTCTTCTGGCTTGGAACTGCCGAAGCAATCCAAGAAGGCCGCCGAACTGCTGCTGCGAATCGACGCACGGTACGTAACTTCACTGAAAAGTTCGTAAGCGACGAAATCATTCACGAAGCAATCTCCGCCGCGATTACCGCACCTGCGCCCCACCACTCGACTCCGTGGCGTTTCCTCATCTTGCGCGATCAACCAGAGCGCACTGCGCTGCTTGATGCAATGCGCGATAAGTGGCTCGAAGACCTTCGATCGCACGGCGAAATGACCGATGAGCAAATTTCAAAGCGTCTAGCTCGCGGCGACATCTTGCGCACCGCTCCGCTGGTGGTCATTCCATTTATTGATCTTGAGGCCGGTGCGCATACCTATCCTGACGACGCCCGCAATGCTGCAGAACGTGACATGTTCATGGTCGCAGGAGGCGCAGCGGTGGAAAACATGCTGGTATCACTGGCTGCCCAAGGGATCGGATCTGCCTGGATCGGCTCAACACTCTTTTCTGCGGACACCGTGCGAGCAGTCCTACAACTTCCAAACTCGATGCAGCCGCTCGGCGCGATTGCAATTGGCTACGCATCACAGGCAGGAACAGCCCGAGACCTTCGAACTATTCACGAATTCGTAATTTCGACAGATTAGCGATCGCTTGAAAAACGAATTGCAGTGTCACCGATCTGAGCCCCTGGCCACACCCGTGCACCATCAGTGAGTTCGTTGTGTGCGCCGATCACTGCGCCGTCTCCGATGACCGCTCCATCGATAGTTGCGTGCGCGCCGATTACCGCGCCATAACCAATAATGCTGTTCGAAATGCGCGCACCTTCGTGAATTACTGCGTTATCGAAAACAACAGAACCAGTAACTACAGCATTACCTGCAATCGATGCATTGCGCCCAACAACTGATCCACCATGCACGTTGGCCGAAGCATCAATGCGGGAACCTTGGAGCGCTAAAAAGTCACCAGTTTTAGGAACGGCTGGCGATGGAGCATGACCGAGTACGAGATCTTTTGAACCTTGTACGAAAGCAAGCGGTGTTCCAAGGTCTAGCCAATAACCAGGATCAACAACACCGGTAACTAGTGCACCACTGGCCAGTAACTGCGGAAAGGTTTCGCGTTCAACCGACACCACTCGACCTGCCGGAATTTGATCAATCACCGAACGCTTGAACACGTAGCAACCTGCGTTGATGTTGTTGGTGACGATCTCTTCGGGAGTTGTTGGCTTTTCCAAGAACGCGGTTACCCGTCCGTCTTGATCTGTGGGTACCAAACCAAAAGCTCGAGGGTCTTCAACCGGAGTCAAATAGATCGTGACATCACTATTTGTACGCTGGTGATGCGCAACAAGGCCTTCGATATCTAGGCCAGAAAGCACGTCGCCGTTGAACACCAGAACAGACTCATCTGGCCCGCTGGTCAGGTGTTCGGCCGCAAAGCGGATCGCTCCGCCGGTGCCCAGAGCTTCCGGCTCGGTGGCAATGACAACTTCGATGCCTAGATCGCTGGCATCAATGAATTCTTTGAAGACTTCGGCCTTATAACTCGTACCCAAAATGATTTTCGTAACTCCGGCATCCCTAGCCCTAGTGATTTGGTGCACGGTGAATGGCACACCAGCAACAGGCAACATGGGCTTGGGAATGTTGATCGTAAGGGGACGAAGGCGAGTGCCTTGGCCACCAACGAGAAGTATGGCTTCAGTCATTCGGCAACTGTGCCACATGTGTAAGGCTCCACTCGCTAACCGCTAGATTCGCGGCATGGCTAGGGAATTCGACGGCGCAATCTGGCCGCTCATCAATAAGCGAGTCCGCGACTATTCAGGTCAACCATTTCTTACGTCGATCGATGCACAGGGCTTCCGAACTGAGCTCTCTGGCGTGACCTTGCTGAACGCTGTGGCTAAGAATGCAGGTGCCTTGGTTGATGAGGCGGATCTGGAACCGGGATCCACGATCGCGATCTACCTGCCTTGGCACTGGCAACGAGTGACGTGGACTTTGGCTGCTTGGACAATCGGCGCGGTCGTTCTCGCGCAGGCGGATGCTGCTAGCGCGGACTTAGTTTTGACAGATCTGGCCACCGTGGATTCACTCAAGGATGCCGACGAACCTTGGGTAGTTTCCATGCATCCGCTAGGTCTCGTTGAACCTGGGCTTCCAAGAAACGTGGTCGATGCAACCGGGCTAAGCCGCATGCAACCTGACGCGCTGCTAGTTCCACCTGCTGTGGGCGACGATCTCGCAATCGTCATTTCAGATCAATCGTTGACCCGAATTGCCGCACTTGATTGGGTAGCTTCGAAACTTCCCGATACTTCGGCTCGCGTGCTAATCAATCAACCTTCAGGTAGCGATCCAGCCGCTTGGCTGATCCCCGCTCTATTTCCCCTCTTGGGATCTGGCTCAGTGATCATGTCGAACACAGGCGATTTTTCAGCTATCGCTCAGCAAGAAGGCGTGACCCACATTTTGTAGTAACACCAGCGTTATGTAGCCACCACTTGGTGGTTACATATTTGGTGGTTACTTATGAATTTTCACTAGGCCAGAGGAGCTAGTAACTCCTTCTACCCCGTTGTTCACTACAACAACCCGGTATTCGTAATTCGCACCGGCCGGCACAGCTTTCTTGATCGTAAAAGAAAACTGGCCAAGCTTTTTCGTGATTGTGGTGGCCTTGACTTGCCACACCCCATCCACCTTCATCTGCCGTTGCACAGTTACACCTGCTTTAGCTGGTGACACTCGCCCCTTGAACTTCAGTGAAGAACCAACCTTAGGTTTCAGTGTTGGACCGATCTTCATCGTGATTTTCCCGGAAGCCACCGCAATATCGCTAGTACTCGCTGTTGGAGTCGGGGCCGGCGTTGCAGCCGGTGCACCTGCAACGGCTTGGCCGTTGATGGCATTGACGTAGGTCGACTTCAAACCGAGCTTGGCTCGCATGACCTCGCCTGTGATGGTGCGAGTAGTTCCGTCTTGCAGCGTTCCCACCAAGGTACGCACACTGCCTGAAGGCAACCGTTCGGCAACGTCCACCTTCCAAATACCAGGCGCCCCAAATGCAGCTGCCATTGAAGCCTGAGGAACGTTGACGGTCCAACTGGCATTCGGGTTGTCTGGCGAAAGTGACCAGTGATCATCCACATTTACGGAATACGGAAGATCTCCACCCCAAACATCTTTGGTGGTGTTGGTGATTCCGCCAGATGATGCTGAGTAGAAGGCCGAAATCGGAGCACCGTTATAGGTGGCTGCGATACCAGTAGTTTCTGAACCGAAGGTGTTGTTCACGGCCGCAACCCAAAGGTCACCCTTCGCGCTACTTGCTTTTGCCCAGCCAACAAATGCTTGATCGTTAAACGGTCCATCACCATCATCGATGTGGCAGTTGCATGCCTTCTTCTCGCCTGCCGCGTATTTAACTAATGCGTACGAACGGGCAGCAATAACTTGTGCCTGCATTGCTGCATCTGGCCAAGAGTTGGAAACTTCGGCAATGCCGTAGAGGTATTCATCGTGCAGGCGCAGTTGATTCACCACATTGAGACGGGTGCCGGTGGTGTTAGACGCAGCAATCACATCCATCTTGCCGTATCGGTATCGATGACCAGCAGTGGTGAATGATCCATTAGGACCAATGACGTTTACTGCCGTTGCTGGACCACCAGCTGTTCCAGAATCTCTATTGCCTGCCCATTTCACTGTGGCTTGCGCGGCGGTTCCCAGATCCGAGGTTTGTCCGCCTGTGGTGCGCTGAACATTGACTGAGTTGCCCGACACATTGAACGTGAAGACATCATTTGGGCCGCCCGTCACAATGTTTGAGCCCACCGTCACTTCAATTTGGCCGCCGCCCGTATCAAGTGCTTCTGCTCGCATCTTGGTTTGGGTCACGCGATAGAACAGGTTGACGCGAATATCCATGTCGTCTTGAACTGGGGCCACCACCGTATTGGGGTAGTAATGCGAAACGATCGCTGTGGCGTTATTGCCTTCTTTAGCCATTCCGTAAGCACCCCACTGCGACATGCCAATTCCATGTCCGTAGCCCGCGCCCGTGAGAGCAAATGCATCAGGTGGACCGCATGGATCAAGTGGCGATCCAGGACTCGACGAGATAACTCCGGTACCGACCCAAGGATAAATCGACTCGGCTCCATTGGCACCGTTAAGAGTGAAGGTGTAGGTGCCGGGTGGAACTGCTGCACCAGCGTTGTCTTTCAAATCCCAGTTAGCAGTGAGTGGACCTGGCGCATCTTGTTGGCCATTAAGGGTGCGAACAACGGTGCCACAGCGTGAAGAAATATTAATGTTCCACGCCAGCGGCGCACTGGTTGTGGCTGTCACAGTTAACGGCAGGTTTGCGCCCCAGGCGACTGCTGGGCTCACCGTTGGGTTGGAAGCTGTAACTCCCATTTTCGCTGTTGTTGCAGCACGAATAGCCGGAAGTTGCGGTTCAAGAAACTTGCCAGGGCAGGCTGTGGCGCCAATATCGCGGTGTCCGCCTATGACAAGAGCCGTTGCTGTCTGGCCTGCTCGATATTTCGAGGTTCCCGCAGATGAGTCCGAAATTAACGGAGTGGTTCCGTTTGGATCGCGGTGGTTGAGCGATAACTTCCACGCAAATAGTTGAGCGACTGAGTCGTCAATGGCATTCATTTGCTCGGGGGCCGGTGAAGCTGACTGAAAATTGCCGAGTGCCGATACCGCAAAGGTGTCTTGATTGAAGCCGGCTGTATGACCACCGACGACAGCCTGATCCATCCCGCCTGCTCGTCCTTCGTATAGCCGACCAAAACGATCAACGATGAAGTTGTAAGCCATGTCGGAGTACCGCAGACTTTTTGTGAAGTAGGCGTAAAGGTTGCGAACCTGTTGCGCGGCTTGCTCGGGGGTGTAGTTGTTTGTCGTCACGGTGTGATGCAAGAACCCAGCTTTAATCGTTGGTGCATATGTCGCTGAACCACGACGAAGGGACTCATCTGCGCCCCACTGCGCGCGCGTGATGATGTTTGGCATTGGTGCAGATGTCGTGCTCGCCTCTGCTGTTGCAATTGGTTCTGATGTTGCCGGAAGGTTCGCGTCCGCACTGGTCACAGGGTTATCTAGGAGAACCAAACGGGCATTTGCCGGTTTCACCCCGTCTGGCGTATCCATGCGCATTTGGACGCCGTCTGCGGTGCCCGTGATGAGTGGCTCAGTGCCGTAGCGCGCATTCGCCGCTTCAAGTGAACTTGGATCCGGACGATCTTCCGAAGCATCAAGTTGTTCCCAACTCGACCACGTGCCGTCTTCGCGGACCCGCACTAAAACTCGAGTGCGAAGATCAAGCGGCGAATCCGTCGTCACGGCAACCAGGCCAAAGGGTTCGGTGTCTAAGGTCTGCGTGGCAAAGGCTGGCGATAGCTCTGGCGATGCGGAGTCGACAACTGCATGCGTTGAACCTTGGTGCGCAAGGCCAAGGGGTTCCACCGTGGCTACGCCAGACCAAGCCGCCATCGCGACCGCTGACTGAGTTAGCCCCTGCGCATCGACTGCACCCAAAGCGATGGTCTGCTCGGTGGGCTCTACTGGTGCGCGATCAAAGACAGGCAGCGATACGACAGGTAAAACAAACCCGGTTGCCCCGATACCTAAAGCCACCGCCCAGACCAAAGGTCGGCGAACGTGGGAACCAAACGACATGCACGATCCTTTCGGGGAAGTCCGGGATACCTTCCTACGGTGCCACGGATTCCTCAAAATTTTCAATCCACACGCGCCACTTGAGCCTCAACTGTTACAAACGTCTCCTATCCGGGAACCTCACAGGGCAACACGCCGTCTGAGCGGTACTGGGGAGCCGCTTGTCGACTTACCATTGATCCTCACCCTCGCCCAAAGGACTTCATGGCAACCTCGCGCCGCCGCTGGCCTCGTCTACTTGCTGCAGCTGCAGCAGCAGTCGTGCTTCTCACAACCGTGATCGGCGCAGGAGTGAACCACCTCATGGGCAACCTCCAGGGGAATATCAAGTCCCTTGACGTGTCAGCACAAGTTGGCGGTACCAGCACTACTGGCCAAGAATCAGCTTTGGTTTATGACGCCGATGGCAACATGAAACCTCTCAACGTCGTCTTGATGGGCACGGACACCCGCACAGGTGCCGGAAACGCGGGCTACGGTAAAAAGGGTATGAATTACGGCGAGCGTTCAGACACCACGATCGTGTTGCATGTCAGTGCTGATCGAACCAATGCCGTGGCAGTGAGCATCCCCCGCGACACCTTGATCAACATTCCATCGTGTGTAAACAGCAAAGGTCAAACTGTTGGCGGTGGCACCAATAAGTTCAATGATGCCTATGCCGTTGGCGGCCCCGGTTGCACTCTCAAAGCCGTCAACGAGATGACCGGAATGAACATCACGAACTTTGTGAAAATCGACTTCGGTGGCTTCAAGAAAATTGTGAACGCCATTGGCGGGGTCGAGATTTGTTTGGCTACACCAGTCCAGGACAAACAGAGCGGGCTTAATCTCTCTGCCGGCAAGCATGTAGTGACAGGCGAAGAGGCCTTAGCCTTTGTTCGCATTCGCCACAACATCGGCGATGGCTCTGACACTTCGCGTATTCGCCGCCAGCAAGCCTTCATCTCTTCCCTTTCTCGTCAGGTGCTTTCAAGTGGCACTTTGCTTAATCCGGCATCAGTGATTGGACTGCTTGATGCAGCCACCCAATCCATCACAGCTGATCCAGAAATGGCTGACCTCAAGCAACTGCAAGAACTCGTGCTCTCAATGAATGGCATCAGTCCTAAGAACCTGACCTTCTTGACCATGCCGTGGAAGCCAGCTGGTGACGGCGCAAACGTGCTCGAAAACCAAAAGAAGGCCCGCCCGGTTTGGAAGGCTATGCGCGAAGACACTGCCTATCCTCCAAAGACGACCAATGGCCAGCCGACGCTGTCAACTGCGCCAAGCGGTATTTACGTTGACGTATTCAACGGCACTACTACCCCAGGCCTGGCACGCAAGGTTGCCAAGCAACTCAAGGCCCAGGGTTACCGCGTGCAAAATGTTGGTACTTCAAAAACGCCTGCAACCGCTACCACTTTGACATATGACGCTAAGTGGGACACCAGCGCGAAGACCATCGTTTGGGCAAGTGCTGCCAAAGCAGATCCCACGGGTAAGGGTCAGCGCATGACTCTCACCATTGGCCCAGATTTCACTTCGATTAAGCCTGTCGTGATTAGCGCTGCCGCTGGCGATGTCTATTCGAAGTTGAACACCGGAGACGAAACCTTCTGCGCTTCGTAAGTTGTGGCCGCTTTAGACAATTGGTGGTCGCCCAGCTTTTGTCATAGCCCACACTGTTTTCCATTGCATCTTCTTACGCCCTACTGGTCGCTGCTTGATGCCCTCACCAAGTCCCGCGAACCATGACTTCAGTGCAGCCTTGTCATGAACTCGTAGCAATGTCATCCCCACCCAAGTGCCAACGTAAATGGGTTCAATGACCACCGGCAGATTTCGCCGCGCTAGCCAGACCCGATTACGCGCATTGAGTCGGTAATACACGTCGTGACGTGCAGGATCAATGACGGGATGGTGCACGATCAGGTCGCCGGCATACCAAGGCGTAAAGCCTTCATCCCACACGCGCCATACGAGGTCGATACCTTCATGGGCGTAGAAGAACTCGTCAGGCCACCCACCGATTCGATCGAAAAGTGTTCGTCGCATCGCAACTGCACCCTCCCAAAGCGAAGTGGCTGGGCCGGGCGTTGCTGGATCACCTACTCGAAGGCGGGGAACCCATCGCCCAGGAGCAGCCAGCCCAGTTGGGTCCACCACCCGAGGCTGAATCAAGCCCAATTTTTGATCGTCGTTAAATCGCTGGGCGATAGTCGCTAGGAAATGCTCGTCAGCAAGGGCCGCGTCATCGTCAAGAAAAAACAGCAACTCTCCTTGCACCTGATCAACGCCCGCATTGCGCCCGGCAGGAATTCCAACGTTTTCTACTAGGGCAAGTGCTTTCACTCCAACTGGCAAATCCTGAGGCTGCCAGCCATTGCCAACGACAACAATGTCGAGTTCAACATCTTTTTGATCCAACAACGATTGCAATCCTCGAGCTAACTCAGTTGGGCGTTTACCCATCGTGAGCACAACAACGCCATAGGCAGGATTGCTCATCGAAGTTTGCTTGACGACAAAATAGAAGCCAGATGCCCAACGATGGTGACAACGCCAAAACCTAACAACGCAACGAGCAATACTCGGGTGGCACCTAGATCTCCAACGAATAGATCAACAATGCCAGCGACTAACACCAAAATCGTGAGTTCAACGGAGTGGTACGCGCGATGGAAGGGGAAGAACTTCGCAATCGATCTCAGATTTCGTAGACCCGAGTTTGATGGAACGCCAACCGCTGCCTTATCAACAAGTTTTGGTAAGTCGTTATATGCACGAGACACATGCACCATGTCGTTCAAGGCCTTGTTGTACAAAATAATGACCGAGAGCAACGCCCCCAAGAATGGCCAGATTGAATCCAGCCACCCCTCATTTGGGAAACCCGCAGCACGTAGACCCAACGCAATGGGAATCAGTCCTTCAGTTGTGTAATGACCAACGCGATCAATGAACACACCCATCGGCGAAGATTTACGGCGCCAGCGTGCAACTTCACCATCGCAGCAGTCCCAGAGCATTTGCATCTGACCCAAGAACACCGCCAGCAGTGGACCCCAGATGCCTGGAATGAGGAGCGCAAATGCAGCCGACGCACCCGTAGCCACCATCAGCCAGGTGACCTGGTTTGCCGAAATTGGGGTCTTCAGCAACTGCTTGGTCAGGTAGGGCGAGATGTCTCTCAGATACACATCAGCAACCCAATGTTCTGAGTTCGTACGACCGCGAATGGCTGGCGGTTGGCAGACCTCGCGGATCTCAGCAATGGTTGGGCGTGCTGGGCGCTCAAGATCGGTCACGTCGTTACGATAGGACACTCGTACTCATCAGCTCTACGACCACTCCGGAGACCGCCACATGAATACCCAAGCAGTGATCTTGGCGGCCGGCATGGGAACTCGTCTGGGCAAACCTTGG
>Ga0114958_10003417_pt1 | contig 11353 bp, 10 predicted proteins | sample C_130208_EF_Meta_FD_89577 | JGI IMG/M metagenome (GOLD analysis project Ga0114958, IMG submission 89577) | Freshwater microbial communities from Lake Croche, Canada to study carbon cycling - C_130208_EF_MetaG | ecosystem: Environmental > Aquatic > Freshwater > Lake | place: Lake Croche, Canada... | reverse complement strand
TTGTATGAGGTGCCATCGTGACCCTCTCTGCCACCGTATTGCTTGAGTGGGAATGCGTGGACTCCATCTTCAAGCATGGATTCCTGATTGAAGTCAAAAGAGATTCCCTGCGAGAACAACTTCTGCTTCATCTGATTGATCGCAGTATTTGGATCAATATAGCACTTGGCTTCTACTGCACCTACAAAAGTGTTCAAGCGTTGAAGTTCTCTTTGCGAAAGTTGATGAATACTTGCATTGGGAGTATCAACAGCATTGTCCGATGAGTCCATAGGACCAATCTTTGTGCCGCCGACATAGCCACCATAAACATCTGTTGGCAGCAATCCTTCCGCAAGTTTCGTTCTCAAATCCTTGAATCGCATAATGACTCCTTTTAGAAGCGGATAGTGCTGGAATTCGTCCAATAGTATTGACTGACTGTTGGGGCTTGTGTCGAAGAACCCGCAGTAGAACCCGCTGTGGTGAGTCCTGCAAATCGATCAAAAGTCAGGGTGAAGATGGAGGTTCCGGTTGAACCAGTTAGTCCTGGCCAGGGTGCGACTGAGCCAGAGTTATCTCGCAGATTCAAAGTAATGATTTTGTTTCCAGATGCTGTCAATCCGCCGACAACAAGAACTGCAATGTTGTCTTGGCGATAAGAAACACGACCATTCTTATCGCCAGTTGGACCAAAGAAGGTTCTATAGACATCAAATGGAATTTGTCCTGCCGATACGGTACTACCTACAGTAAGTCCAACTCCTGTGTATAGAGCCATGCCTGAATATGTTCCGGATAGACCAATTGTAAGATTCTGTGATAGATTTGTATCATGCGCTTGAATCTTGATATATGCAGTTACACCGGTGAGTCCACCAAGAGTAGATACACCATATGCATTTACACCATATTGATATCCAACTCCTCCGGTAGGATAAGCAGATAGTGCTGGGGTTGCACCCGCTGCGCCCCAACTTGATGGATATCCATTGGCATCAAACCCTGGGCAATATGTCAAGAATGCGTGAGTAACGCCACCATAAGTGCCGGTTGTGCTGATTGGACCACCCGATGTTGCGCTATCTGCATTGAATGGTGCGCTAAAGTATGGCTGATCTTGGAAATCGCTACCAAAGGTTAGACCACTTAATTGACCCGTGAAACCATAGGCATAATTAGAAGAGGTTGCGCCTGTGATTGATGGATCGTTTGGTAGACAAACAACGAGTTCAGTTTGAACTGTTGCATTAGTCAATCCTACAGCAGAACCGTAGTTTCCATTAGTGACACCGTATGCAAACGCGCTGCCCATTAGCGGCATTTCCCATCCGCGAACTGTGCGGACGATATGACGCTTCTCGGTCTTGTTCAAGAACTGTGGCTTTGATTCTTCGCGGTCGTTGTTGTTCCAGAGTGGCATCTATAGGTCTCCTTTGATGCTTGTATTTAGTTCTTCTTGACTTCTACAGGCTTCATAGCCTCTTCTTCAAAACGGGCAATCATATCAGCGGTTGGGCTGCAACCGCACTTCTTTAGACCCTCATTGAGGTTGCGGCGTAGAATCTCGCGCTTACGCTCAACGGAACCATAGCCTTCTGTCAGAAAGGCGTGGTTGAGTTCAATAGCAGCCTGCTTGGCTGCTTCCATGATGGCTGCTGGAAGTTCAATCTTCTGTGTGGTCTCGCCACGGAGAACTCGCATGATGTCATCTTGTAGTTGTGCCGAAATCTTGTTGTTGTTCATTTGTGCCTCGTAAGGTCTGAAAGAGTCCGATTGCTAGGGTATTTAGCGAATTTTGATACTAGCCTTTGGTATTTTTAATTTTATTCTTTAGATTTTTGTAATGGTGACCTTTCATAATCGCCGGAGTATTGATTCCAAGAACTGTTGTAGGAGATGCTATTTTTGATTGAATACTAGGGTCTACGCTTATAGATTTGATCCAGTTCTTAAGTAAATTCCATCTTCGCTGTGCATCTTGCTGATGATATAGTGCGTTTTTGTAAATTACTTCCATATCTTGATCATCTCCAGGATCACCAAAATATAAGGCATCTGTATTCATGCCTGGAATTTGACTTAGTCCCCCTCCACCGGATACACTACCTCCACCGGATACACTATCTCCACCGGATTCACTACCTCCAATTGTATCCCCACCTAATTCGCCTTCTTCCCCGTCATCGCCAGGTAGTATGAAAGAGGGCGAGCCTCCTGTTTCGTTTCCGTCATCATCCAAACTCCCATCACCATCCCCCAATACATCCGACATCAAACCAGGAGTTGCTCTTAATAGATTAAGGGTTGATTTTGTCTGTGTATTTGCATTTGAAATATTGGTAGTAAAATATTTGTACATTGGGTTATCTTTGGGATTGCTATTAGAGCCACCCCAACCCGCTCCACCAAAAGAAGCAAGATCTCCTGCGGAAAAGATTCCACCTTTTTCTGCTGTGCTTCCAGTAAATACAGAGACATTACTTGATGCCTTCTCTGTAAGATACTTTGAGAATGTTTTGAATGGTATTGTCATATTACTTCTCTGGATTGTGTCCCCAAATCTTGAGTGCCATCAACTTGCGTGTAGGAGTTCCGTCAGATTCGCGCATCTTTCCTGCGGCACCCTTCATTCTAGTTATGAAGTTTACTTGCCGTCTTGCCCATGCCCAATCATTAGCAGTCCATTCATCTCTACTCATACCCTTCATACGGACAATGGCACGGGCTGAATCGCGTCCCGACTTGATTGGCTTACCCTTGGCTCCTGCCTTGGATGCTTCCTTACGGGATAGACCAGCGTCTTTGCCTGTATCGGAATCAATGAAACTTTCTAATTCTTTTGGTCCCATATTGACAAGGCTCTTCCACTTTTTATAAAGTTCGTCCTTTTCCTGCTGATCCTTGTCCTTGTCTTCGGCGGTGAAGTGTTTTTGACCGGGTGTCATCTTGGAATAAGCATGGACAATCTCATCGGTTCCTTGTAACTGATACTCTTTGATCTGTGCCTGCAATCTACGAGTGGCAGATTTGGCAGGAACATTATTAATCAACATCCATTCAAAGTCTTCATCTAGGGTAGTTTGAATATTTGAATACGGCTCATACATCTCTGCCTTCATGGCTTCAATGTAGATGTTGCAGGTTTCCTTGAGTTCCGTCAATGAAGCCTTGGCTTGTAACATACGAGCCTTCTCAATCTTCTCTGCCATATTCATATCCGAAGACTCAATACCCATGAGAGTATTGACCATTTCGGAAACCTGTTCCTTCTTGCTGCCAAACTTCTTGGCAAAAAGTTGAGTGTATTTTGACTTCTTCTCGGTCTTGAACGCTTCCTTGATTTCCTTCTCTTCCTCCTCATCGCTTCCATCATTCTTTGCGCCATCTGTTTGATTCTGTGGATAGATGGCTTGCGCGGGATCTACAATCATTCCAGTCTTGCTCAGAAATTGCAAGCCAAGAAGAACCTTGCTGCTCATGTGCGCCCGATCACCGATACTAAACTTGATGTTGGGATATTTCTTCCCGTGGAATTCTACATCCATCAAAACGACCATTCGCTTCTTCTGACCAATTCCGCTCTTTACCACCAAGCGACTAACAATCTTCTTTGTGACTCTCTTGCCGTTGGGCAGAGTGAACGACACGGTATGGTTACCGTTATCCTTGATGTCATCGGCATGAATCATATTGTAGCCGCTGTTGCCGGTATCAACTTTGGCGGTGTATTCCACGCCTTCAATCTTGATTTTCTCTCGCACGGCAAGATTAGAGAACAACTTCCAATGTGTCTTATCTAGAATGTAGTTGACAAAATCTTCAACCAATTCCTCGCCCTTTACATTGTCCTTACCCTCACCCTCTTCATAGTAGCGATAGTAGATGTTGCCGCTACCTGGACTTGCATTCATTTCAATAATGTAGGGTTTACCATTATTGATTACATGGTCAATTCCAACATAATAGCATTTGCTGACCCGTGCAGCCTCTTCTACCAACTTGATTTCCTCTTCCGAAAGTTGGAATGAGCCACCCTTGGAACCACGGGCAATATTGGTACGGAAATCCTTGGGAGCCTTGTCACGCTTGGCACAGGCGAAGATCTTGCCGTTAAGGCAGATGCTACGAACATCATTCTTGAAGTCAGGCAGGAATTCCTGCATAATGACTTCGGCACCGTATTTCCATAGAGTCTGTAGCACCGACTTTAGGCTTTCCATGCTTTCAATCTTGGAAACGCCGATACCCTCTGCGCCTGTAAGAGTCTTGACGATAACGGGGAACTTGCCGCCAATTTCCTTGACTGCGGTTTCAATGTTCTCCTCATTGGCAACAAATGCCGTGCGTGGGTGCGGGAGACCGTGCTTCTTGAGAGCAATTGCAGTCTCCAACTTGTTGGCACATAGTTCCATGCCACCACGCTCATTGATCATAAACACGCCATTGTTCTGCAAGATGGTCATAATAGCAATGCCGATATCGGTGTTCATCACGCCACCACGAACGATTGCCACGGTGTTGCCTGGTACAATTGTTACATCCTTGCCTTCGCCATCATAGTTCTTGATGACGATCTTCTTGGAAGCGACATTTGAAAGATCAATTTGTGCCTTGGATGTCTTGAGGGCATAGAACTCAATCTTACGCCGCTTGCAGATTTCCTGCATCTTCTCAATTGTATCGCTCAAGTCCTTGTCGGACGATGTTAGTGCAAGGATCGTAACCTTGTCCTTTGGATCATCGGCAGCCTCGGGGATATACTCTTCGTTGAGTGCCATGCCTTTACGAACATCGTTGTAGAGTTGCTTGGCAAGAGTCTTGTTACCAGGAATGCCGATAGAGAAAATGTCAAACCGCTTGGCAAATGCAGCAGCCCGCATGAGCGATGCAGACATATACATTGGATCAACTGCCTTGCCCTTCTTCAACATCTTGTCAATATCGGCTAGGCTGACTTTCTCTACACGCTCTTCTCCTGCCTGTACGACACGGAAAGAATCAAATGAGTACTTGCGCTTCTTTGGATCCTTCTCTGCGACCTTACCCTTGTAGGCAGAAATGCCCTTGAAATTGTCAACCTGATCGCTTCCTGCAATCATGGTGATATCGGTATAACCTAGTTCGCACAGATAGAGAACAGCCTCGTATGGATTCGCTGCCTTATTCAGCGGGAAGTTGCCCTGTGGGAACAACTTGCGTAGATAGGATACCTTCTGCGCGTGTGTGAGTGGGTTCTTCTTTGCGTCTTGGGACTTGGAAACAAAGATGAAGTGATCTGCACTACGCGATCCTGCTTCATCCATGACCTTCTTTACAAGAACACCGTGACCTGTTGTAGGTGGGTTCATGCGACCAAATGCAAAGACTACCGACTTCTTTTTCGGCTTGGCGTTCTTCGTTGCTTCTGAAAAGGTCTTCATAACTTCCAATCCTTGGCTAGGTTAAAGTTTGCCCGTGCGAACTCAATACGATCTACCAACTTGATCATCTGACAGGTATCACCACAAACAGCAACAAACCCTTCAGGGTTCGTAGCCTTGATACCTTTAGTTGTAGGTAGGTAAGTTCCAATCGTTTTGACTTCGGAAAGTCTCTTGATGACGATTAGTTTTGCCTCGCTGATGAGCGAGTGTAGTTGGAACATTTGATCAAATTGTGCAGCGTAAGCATCAATGAACTTGATTGCGTCCATCTTCGCTTTCTGCTTTGCTGCTTGGTTCTTTGGTTGCTTGAGTTTTGAAATTGCCAAATCATACTTGGAGGCAATGTGTGTTTTCAATCTTGAAGAATCGTATTTTGAAATGCCTGCTCTGACACCTGAATTGATGAATGGCATGAGTTCATCAAAGATATCAGTCTTGTGTGCCTTGACCACTATCTTCAAGAATGTCTTGACCTTGGGAGCCAATGGCTTCATTATCTTGAGTAGGGCTACTATCTGTTCGGAGTCACTAGCCGTGATAAATGTCTTGCCTGTTGGTGGAGAAGGCAGGGTGGCAGCAGAGAACCATACATTGGTTGTTTGCTTAAATCCGTCTAGATTGGCAAGCGTTCCCTTGTTCATTCCTTGCAGCGTATCCGACTTCCCTGTATACACCGTATGGAACACGATTCCCAACTTGACAGCACCGATCTTCTTGCCTAATGGTGAATCTACGGGGACTGCATAAAGAATAGTATTAGGACGGAACGCATAGTTCTTCACGCCGCCAACATCTATCTCTTTACGGGATGTTGGAATGAACATCAGATCGCCCTGATAGACTCCTGTGGACGGAAGTACCGCAGGAAGGTTCTCCAAGCAAAGAGTGAGTTTGTTCACTAGATCGGCATCATCCCCGTGATTGGTTTTGATGTCCTTAAGCGTGAAGTTTATCTTTGGATTCTTGGAGGTGGTTGCGTGCTTTAGGGCAACAAAGAACTTGCCGTTTGAGGGATGCTTTCCTGCAACGATAGCGGGTGCGCCATCCCATTTTGTGGTGATGACCATCTTGGCGGTAGGGGTCTTACTAGCCAAGGACTTGGTGATATTAGTCATCAAAGTCATGGAACTGTTGATGCCATTGTCCAAATCCTTGAACATCAAGTCTTCAATATGCTCAAGATGTTGTGTCTCCACAGCCTCATTAAGAGGGCAGGAGGGAGCATACATCAGACTTGAAAAATTGGCTATCATCACCGTATTTAGCCTACGGGCATACTCAATAATAAGAAACAACCCCCGTATTTCAGGGGGTTGTCGGGCAGGAGATGCTATCTCCTGCGGGGTAAGTTTATCTTATTTAGTTAGACAACTGCATTTCGGGCTGTGCATTATCAAAAAGAGTAGCCTCAACTTCTTGACGATCACGGTATACGCCAAGGATGCTGTCCTTTGTAACCATGAACAGATACTTGCCTTCATGTTCGGTAGCGTGTTCCCAATATTGACAGATAACTTCTTCGCCATTGGTCAAAGGGAATGCATCGGGCTTACGCGCCCATGAGAATGAGCGACCATCGCCCATGACGGGACTATCAGAGAACTGCGTGTCACCGATGGCATAGACCTTGCCTACGAGAACAGGAATGCGAGAAGTGATTGGATTATCAACATTTCCATTCACATGGAGGTTGAAAGTTTCCTTGGTTGTCTCAACGATGATGTAATTTGGACTTGGAATCAGCATAATAATCTCTCCTAAAAGGTTGTTGTATGTAGTTGTGAGTAGGACGATCAGGAATCGAACCTGTTCCAGAGAGGTATAAACTCTCCTGGGCCAACCAAAGACCCCCTCGTCCCATTTGTTAGACCCGTCTTCGGGTCTTGATTTCCTTCTTCAAAGCCTTCTCTAAATTTTCAAATTGTTTCTCTCCCTCGGGATCCATGTAGTAAAGACCGCACTTTTGGTTACTACATTGAAATACAGGGATGTTGTAGACAATTTTAGCCATGACCAAAGGTTCGGTTCTTACTTCTTCGTTGCTTCCCATCTGAAAAACATGATCTCTACGAGAACGGGTTGTAGCGCAGCCACACTCTTTACAAGTGGGACAACGAGAATCAGGAGACCCTGATCGTTGACTTCTTGCTTGAGCAATGCCCCCTAGAATCGATCTCCATATAATTTGAACGCTGTCGATCATCATCATGTCCCAATCTAAAGTTGATTTCTTCTGCAAGAGTGCGAGACATTGGCATTCCCTCTCGGATTGAGAGTTCAGACAGAATCAGCCGTACCTTCTCCTGTGCCTCTGCAACAGAACACGCATCAATCGGAATGTCAATGTGCAAGCGATATGTCATAGTGCGTAATCTTACCTTGTATATTGGCTGCTGTCAAGACCAGTTGTCAAAGTTTCTCTTGGAAAATTTTTCATCCCTACGCTGACGGAAAGTCTTAAACCCACCGCCGCCTTCGGGCATCTCAACCTCATCGTCATCATCCTTCTCGCCCATTTTAGAAATGCCCTTCTGTGCAGCGGCATCCAAGTCAAACAACTTCATCTTGCTGCGGTCAACGCCGATTACGAAACGGCGATATGCAGATGGGTCGCCGTAGCGATTTTTCAATTGCTTGACCATGAGTTGTCCAAGTTCCTCCAATTCCTCGGTGGAGATCAGGGCAACCATGAAGTCTGCGGTGGCAGGAAGACCGAATGACTCACTTGTATTTGTCAATTCGACATCGCTATTGGCAAAGCCTTCACGATTTGTCTGTGTAGCCGTAAAGATTGGAACATCATACTTCACCGCCATACCACGAAGTTCCTCTGCAATCGCCTTGACATAGGTGTACGAGTTGACATTGGAGTTTGCCTTGAAGCGACTAGAGGCACAGATGTTCAGGTAGTCAATGAACACGACATCGGGCTTGAAGTTCTTCTTCAGTCGCAATTCATCCAAGAGTGCTTCAAAGTGCATCGCGTTTGCAGTAGCGGTCGGATACTCCTTGATGATCAACTTGGATGAGGTAGAAGACATGATACGCTGCATCTTGCGTGTATAGATGTCCTTGGGCAATTTCTTCAAGTCATCCATCGTGATGTCCATGAGGTTAGCATCAATACGCTCTGCGATCCGCTCCTCTGCCATCTCACAAGTGATGTAGAGAACATTGTTTCCCGTGATCAAACAGTTCGCAGCGTGGTGGCACATGAACAGACTCTTGCCCACGCCCGTACCCGCGAGGATGACATTCAGCGTCTTGCTTGGTACACCACCCTGCGTGATCTTATTCATGTACTCCAAGTCAAACGGCATCTTGCGTTCAATCTGGTGATAGAAGTCAAACCGCTCATTGTAATCCTCAATGAAGTCGTGACCTACATGGGCATCAAATGAAACTGCAAGCGCAGTTGATAGGATCTCAGGAATCGCATTCTGTGTCTTGTTGCCCTTACCGTCAATGATCTGAATGGATTCCATGATGGCGTTGTAGACAGCCTTGTCGCGGCAGAACTTCTCGGTGGAATTGATCAACCACTTGGTATCAGGCTTGTCAAAGTCGGCAAGTTCACCAAGAAGTTCCTTGCCCTGCTTGAACTCCTCCTCTGACAATCCATCGCGGTTAGAGAGATCAATCGTAATGATCTCAACCGTAGGAGACTTGTTGTACTTGGATACAAACTCTGCAATGGTCTCATAGACCACACGCTCGGTGCGATCCATAAAGTATTCAGGCTTTAGAAAAGGCAAAGTCCTCCGTGCATATTCTTCATCATGAATAAGCGAACGGAGGACTAAGGTTTCAATACGGTCGTTTGGCATTCAGTAAGTATACACAACCGATCTTATTTGTCAACTACATTACTATCAGATTTATTGACCTGTTGGGATATCCATTCGTAAGTTTTTGTAATTCCATCTTTGAGCGGTTTATTGGATTCCCAACCTATCTTTTCGCGGAATAGTTTATTATCTGAATTTCTACCACGAACCCCGATTGGTCCAGAAATATTTTTAATTTCAAGAGACTTTCCAGAAATATCAATTACCATTTGAGAGAGATCATTAATGCTGATCATTTCTTCTGATCCAATATTAACAGGCCCGCTAAAGTCAGAATCCATAAAACGACGAACTGCCTCAACACACTCATCCACATACAGGAATGAACGAGTCTGTTTACCATCCCCCCATATTTCAATATGACTTCCATCCTTTGCTTCTGCAACTTTTCGGCATATTGCAGCAGGAGCCTTTTCCTTACCGTTATTCCATGACCCTTCTACTCCAAAAATATTATGAAATCTACCTATTCTAACTTGCATTCCATAATTACGAGAAAACGCTAAAAATAATCTTTCACTAAACAATTTTTCCCAACCATACTCACTATCAGGAGCAGCGGGATAAGCAGAATCCTCCGAACAATTAGGGTTATTGGGGTCTTCTTGATTATGAGCGGGGTACATACACGCAGAGGAGGAGTAAAATATTTTTTCAGCCTTGGTAGTGTGGCATCTTTCCACAATATTTATATTAATTAATGCGGAATTATGCATGACATCTGCATCATGTTCTCCCGTAAAAATATATCCAGCACCACCCATATCTGCTGCAAGTTGATAAACTTCATCAAATTTTCTATCAAAAACTTGATCGCAAATAGATTGCAAACGAAGATCCCCTTGAATAAAATCATCAGCATAAGTTGAGGAATATTCTGGATATTTTAAATCTACTGCTCGTACCCAATATCCTTCCTTCTTCAATCTTTTTACTAAATGAGAACCAATAAAACCGCCGCCTCCTAAAACTAATGCCTTTTTCATTTTATGTTCCTTCCTTTATGTAATAATCACACATTTTTTCTATTCCCTGCTTAATACTAGTTGATGGCTTCCAATAATTTAGGATCCAAGGATCTGGTTCATTTCTTGCGTTTTGTTGAACCATGTCTTTTACTTCTGCGGGGACAATATCGCACGGTATCTTTTCTGATATGAAATGAGCAATATCTATAACTTTTGTCCATTCAAAGTTTGTTACATGATATTCTTTGCTTCTGTCTAAAGAATCATACAAGGATGACAATTCATATAGACATTCGCAACAATCATCTGCATATAAGAATTGTCTTTCTTCGGAACCATCAGTCATCATGTCTATGACTCCTATTTTTGCTGCCTTGTTTATAAAGTCAGTAATTACATGAGCCTTAGATTCATCTTTTTCTATTCCATATACATTCCAGAATTTTACAGTAATGCCATTCAATACACTTGTATAATATTCACCTATTCTCTTTTGTGTTCCATAACTTGAGTAGTCCATGTTTGACATTTGAGAGGATGCAAATAAGAACGGCTTGCCCGTTTCTTTTAGGCAAGAAAAAGCATTGTCCATTATTTTTGTATTGTTGCTGATAAAGTCATAGGTATTCTGATATTTTTTCAGGTATCTAGAACCTCCAACATCAAATGCTAAAAAATAGACAAAATCACAGTCATTCATTCTTTCCTTCAGCAACATATTGTTGTGAATACGCAAATCTTCGTCAGAAGAACTTACGATATCAAATGTTAATACAGTATGTCCCTTGTCGGAGAGGTACTGTACTAAATGACTCCCTATCTGCCCATCAGAACCAAGCACCAAATATTTCATAGTCATGCCTTTTTTCGAAGTATAGTCAATCCATTATTGAACGGAAGAGTAGCAAATTCCCACTTTGAACTATCAAGTCCAGTAACTGCTCTATACGGTCCTCCGTTGTCGAACTCGCCAGCCTCACCCCACCGGCAATCTGTTCCGCTTTCACTCTTGTTATACTCTGGATTTGTCCAGCCGTACATCAAATCATGTAGCAGTATTATGGTAGATTTGTCGCAATACGGTTCAAGAAGATCCAACTCCTTTCGTACATGATTACCATCATGCCAATCG
>Ga0114958_10003415_pt1 | contig 11355 bp, 10 predicted proteins | sample C_130208_EF_Meta_FD_89577 | JGI IMG/M metagenome (GOLD analysis project Ga0114958, IMG submission 89577) | Freshwater microbial communities from Lake Croche, Canada to study carbon cycling - C_130208_EF_MetaG | ecosystem: Environmental > Aquatic > Freshwater > Lake | place: Lake Croche, Canada... | reverse complement strand
CGACGCCAAGCCGCGTGGCAGATTGCTGCCGCCAGCGTAATCAACCAGAGCTTCTTCTTTACCCAGGCAAGGAATAGTGGCCGGGTCTACAACTCGTTTACCTCCTTCCCTAAGGAGCTTCGCCGGTATGCGCTGCTGGATGGCGAGCCGACAGTGGAAATTGATATAAGGAACAGCCAACCGCTGTTCTTGGCCCAATTTTACCCGGAAGACAGTGTTGAGGGGCAAAAATACCGCGCATTAGTCAAAGAGGGTAGGCTCTATGAGGAGATTCAGACCGCGGCCGCCGCTGCGGGAATCGAGTTGGACCGGGACCAGACAAAGAAGCGCCTGTATGCACAAGTGCTATTCGGGAAAAACAATAAGCACTACGAGCTACTGGCTGTTTTCCGGTCCGTTTTCCCTGAGTTGGCTCAATTCGTTTGGGATCTGAAGCGCAGGGAAGGATTCAAACAGCTAGCTGTGGAGCTACAGAAGCGCGAGGCGACCGTGATGATTAACAGGGTCATCCCGCGACTTGCGATCCTACTGCCTGGTGTTCCGGTTCTTCCGGTTCACGACAGCTTGGTGGTTCCGGTGGAGCATGCTAGACTAGCGGAAAAGGTGATTGAGGAGGAGGTTTTCGCAACCACTGGGATTAAGCCGAGCCTCCGGGCGACCTTTCCAAAAGGCTGAAAGGGAAGAGCTGCCGCGTTCGCAACAGAGTATGTCACGGCAATCTTCTTGCGGGTAACTGCATCGCCGAACGCTTTAAAATCTCGTCACTCCGAGTTGAGCGAGTCCGCGAGAATCTTGGTTCGTCGCTGCCCAGTTTGCTGCTCTAGCCGCGACCACTGAGCTAGCTCCACGGTGTTCTTGGCTCGCGCATTCATAAATCTCGGCCGATCGACGAATCCGAAATGTGATATGACGCACCGCTCATTTGACAGTCAGTGTACAATGTATAAGTTAACTCAGTTCATTCGCCAGGCAATGCATCGGGAACTGTGTCTCACGGGAGGCGCTGGAGGCTAGGTTCCCCCGATTGGCTGAGTTCATTGACCGCGTGAAGCGGGATGACCACTGCGCCCTTGCCCGGCTCTTACAGCAGGAGGAAGCACGCGTGGTCATCGGCCAAATTGTGCCTAGCCTCATGGCGAGAGGCATCGAGACCCTGTCCATCCATGATGGCCTCATGGCCCGCAAGGAACACCTCGAAGAGGTACAGAGCTTAATGACTTCGACGATTGAGCGAGAGACAGGCAATAGGCCCCTCGTGCGGATTAAATGAAGAATGACATACCAGTCGGCTAGAAGCGGCCCGAACCTATGCAAGATTCTCTGGCTCGTGTCGCATAGCACACTGCCCGTGACCGGGAAACGACCCCAGGTGACGTTTTCAGGGGTCGGCCTATAGCCAGCACATAGCCCCTCGACGTACTGGAAATACAGCCGGTATGGGCCCCCCCCCCCCGGCTTTGGTTACCCCAGATGGGGCTGGCGATGGTATTGGTATGGCGCCAGGTAATAGGGTGTGGCCAAGAACATCCCTGACGGCATCACTGCCGAAGACGTGCTGGATGCCATCGCAGCGTTTACGGCTGGGTCCGTTCAGCATAACTTCCACGAGTCCGAGAAGTACGACCTGCTGCACCAAGGGGAGAGATACCCGCCCAAAGCGATCCTTGGAATCGCAGCGCGTCGCAGTGCAGGCCATGTCCTTGAGCCAAGCGATTTCTCGGGAGGCGAAGGCTCCTCGTGCTTCAGGGTACTCCGCCGCTGCGGATTTGATGTCGTCCTGAAACCAAACACTCAGCAAGCGCCCAAGACCTACTTGTACACATGGAATCCCGGCAAGTGGGAATGGAAAGATTTCAAGGAGGCAGCGGCGACAGTCCGTGCAGGAAACCGGCACAAGATGTATTGGAGTTGCGGCCACACGAAAAGCATAGCGAAGGGAGACCACTTCCTTCTCGTGCGACTTGGAGTAGAGCCTAAGGGTATCTTGGGTTGCGGCATCGTCACCTCTACCCCCTACGCCTTGCCCCACTGGGACTCTGACCTACGAGCTAAAGGCAAAGAGGCGCTGCGAACCGATCTAGAATTCACTTCTTTGTCAGATCATCCCATCATCACGCTCCAAGAGTTGGAGCGGCGTTATCCCGGCATGGTTTGGACGCCGCAAATCAGCGGTGTATCGGTGGGCGAGGAGATCGCGAAGGAGGTCTTATCCATTCTGGAAGGAAATGCAGCGGAGACGGGCCAAGACCCTTCCACGTTTGAGCAAACAGTACGGCGGTTGCGCATGGCGCCGATAGGCGAAAAGCCAGAAGGGCAGAAGTCGCCTGAGAGAGTGACTCGTAGCGTAGAGCAATTCCAGCGAGACCTGAGGGTGAAGGCTTGCGTACTAGAAAAAGCCAACGGCAAGTGCGAACTCTGTGGCCGCATTGCTCCGTTTGTGGACGACGCTGGGTTCCCCTTCCTTGAGGTTCATCACGTCGTGCCACTGGCAGACCGCGGGGAGGACACTGTGTCCAACGCCGTTGCGCTTTGTCCGAATTGCCATCGGCGCTGCCATCATAGTGCTGACCGCAAGAAAGCTGCTACTCAGTTATCCAGGGCTGTTCTGAAGCGCAACTGGTAGGGAGAGCAGGTGGTCGTTTCCTGTCTGACTACCAAATAGCGTTTATAGACTCTTCCGATACTAGGTAGTGGTTAAAAGACTTCGACCTCAAAGCATACACTCGCCCTCAAGATGAAGGCAGAGAACATAGCTGAGGCGTTTGGCTAATTGCCGTTTGTCTTCCTTTGTTATTGCCGAACGCGTAGATCCATCGGGCACGGCAGACTTCAAGAGAAGTCCTTTTCCTGCGCAAGCCCGCTCGCCGTTTGAGCCACGCGCTCCACCTCATTCTTTGCCATCAACACCGCATGTCGCGCATCACTCCAAGAGGGCTTCTCTTGTTCGCCTTTGTGGCAGGGTCGTCGCTTTTAGCACCAGAGTCGAACGCCAGTTCCCCTAAGGAGACTGTTTCGCATTCAAATTCTAGTATTTCAAGGATTGAAGATGCTGCACAAGCGGTCCTCAACGGAAGCTATTCGCGTGACTCTGAGCTTACGAATAAGGAGCTGGAACTGCTCTCTAAAATGGAAGCACTGAATCAGAAGGCAGAGGCGAAAGGATCCAACAAGCCGTTGAGTCAAATTCTGAGTCCGAGTGAGTCGGATGAATTCAATATGCTTTCTGCCCAAATAAAGTACATCCACGACTGTAAATATGCCGAAGTACTAAAGCGGCGTGGAATTAAGGCGATAATCAGTATTCTGGAAATTCAGGAGGTGCTGGATGAAACAAATCAGGATCTCATTTCTTCTGGCGAATGGACAGACTTTGCGAAGATCAACGCAGAAACCAACAAGAGGCTGAAATCCAAACTTGGCTTACCAGGCTTAGTTTGGGGTAAGGCGACAGACGAAATTAACGAGGCACAACAAACAAAAATAGCCCTCATCATCCCACTTGAAGGTTTAGTTGGGCGACTCCGTGAAGCAACGTATCCGTCATGGAACTCTGACGACCTTGAATTGTTTCTCGCTGACGGCGTGCCCAACACGCGGGCATATAAATTATTCGTTCTTCGGTTGAATGACGAAGTAGCCAAGGGAAATCCCAACGCAAAAGAAGTGTTGAAGTTTTTGAATACTGAGTGGCGCCGCGAAACGAAGTAGCCAAAGCAGGCAGTCCTGCATACGGTTCGTTCCAGTTATGAACGCTATTCTTCGCACTCTGCTCCTCTTCCTCGTTCCCGCTGCTGCTGGATTTGCTGCTCCGGACTTAGTCGAGCCACGCAGGGCTCCTTGGGAGGGGCATTTTTCATCATCCCAAGAACCTAATGAGACGAAAAAGAAGGCGGAGGCTGGCGATGCCGATGCGCAAATCGACCTCTACTTTATGTACAGGCATGGCGAGGGTGTGCTGAAAAATGTAGCCGAAGCGATGTGGTGGTTACGCAAGGCGGCGGAGGCTGGTGATGCCACTGCCCAATCCTACCTCGGCGAATTTTACCAAAGTGGCGACGGCGTCCCGAAGGTCAGCGCCGAAGCTGTTAAATGGTATCGCATGGCGGCGGAGCAGGGGCATGTCTATTCACAAACTCAGCTCGGCTTTATGTATTACAGCGGAGACGGTGTGCCAAAGGACTTAATCCAAGCACATGTCTGGTTCAATATCGCGGGGACAAAAGGGAATAAAGAGGCGAAAAAGAATCGAGAGGCCGTCGAAAAACAAATGACCTTCGACCAAATAACCGAAGCCGAGAAACTGGCTCGCGAGACGTTCGAGAAGTTGCCGAAGAAGTGAGCGGCTATCACGTATGAAGCCTGTCGCGTTACTAATTACTCTGCTTCTTTTTGCGGCTTCTTGCCCAGCCACGACCGGCAAGCACAGTGCGTCGACTACGGAGCAATACAGGGCGATAAGCTCACCTGCAAAATCGACCGCGACAGCCCCAAGAGTCCACATCGATAAGCAGCCGCGCAATGTGCCGTCATCCGTTAAAAGCAAAGTCTACAAGGAGAGCGGAATCCCCAAGGCAGAGCGAAAGAACTACGTCATCGACCACAAGGTGCCGTTGGAGCTGGGCGGATCGAACGATAAGAGTAATTTACAGCCGCAGCCTAAGGCTGCAGCCAAGGGCAAGGACCAGTGGGAGAACTATCTTGCCGGCCAGGTGCGAAACGGAAAAATGACGCTAGACCAAGCCAAAGCCGAGGTGCAGCAACCGCACTCGGGACCACCGCCGAAGTGAGTGCGCCGTGCTTGCTGGCATCCCCACGTGCCGGATCTACATCAAGCGCACAATCCCGGAAAGGCCATTTCAGCCGACATCACGATGGCGACGGAGATTCTGGTTCTGAAGGTTCTTTCGGTTCGTTTATGCCCTCATCGGCCTCCTTGTCATCAAACAGTTCCGGCTGAAGGGCCATTAGCTCAAGCAGGTTGTCCGCATACATCTGCCGCATCTTTAGCTTTTGTTCAGGGGTCATGACGCGCCTCCTTCGTGGATGGCTTGCTTTCTAGCGCCGCAGTAGCAATCCGCCTGAAGTTCTGGACGGCGTGCAGAAGCAGCTCCGCGGCTTCCTTCACGATTGTTGTGTCGGAAATCAGGCTGGGTTGATGGTTCAGCACCAGATCGTTCAGGGCACTAGCTGCGCCGTTGACTACTTCAACGGCCTCAACCGTCTCGTTGACGGCTACATTGATTTTCTCGGCGTGTGTCATGATGCACCTCCCTTTTCGGCCTTCTCAGTGTCACGCTGGGCGCACGACTCCTGGACCCATTTCTCAAAGACATGCTCAAAGTGCGACTCAAGCTGGCGATAGATGCTGGAAGAGATTCGGGTGAAGTGCCTCAACTCCTCGAAGTCGCTGCCAGCGTCCGCATTCATGTTGTTGTATCCGAGCGACAGACCCCCACCCCAGTCCAACTCGTTCAACTCGCCGTCCTCAAACTGCTGGACCAGTTCGGCGAGTGTCAGAGGTAGCTTGGATTGGGTGATGGGCAGAAAAAATTTGCCCTCGTACTCATCTACGATGCGGTAAGCGATACCTGCCTCGTTTGGTCTGGCGCGGAGGGAGATGACATCGCTGGTGGTCGAGCGCAGGCAAATGCGTGCAATCTCAACCTCCCCGACATGATAGCCTGGGAGGTATTCACCACCCATGAAGCTCGGGTGAATGCGTCCAAGACTGATGCGGGTGTCGTCGTCGGCCAAATCCTCCAGCAGGTTGGGATCAAGCTCGTCGAGCCGTCCCTGCGCCCAGTAATCCATAATCATCTGGCGACGATTCTCGCCAGTGACGTTGCGCAAGATGGCAGAGAGGGGGTCAAGGTCGTCCCAATAGGACCTCGGGCGAAAGCCGTACTTGATGCTGGGGTACTTCTTCATGGTGCGTAACCAACCAAGCGAGCACCACGAACAACTTTGGCTTACGCTCGTAAGCCCACATCTATTAGACCACCGTGGCCCGTGTGAGGCTCGGTTGGTGACGCCCTATGGAAGGGAGTCGTCGGGATGCACTAACTGGAAGGAACGCCCCAAAGCTGATTCGGTTGAGGCCTCCGCACAAACATTAACCCAGTCATATTGGGCGATACTGTCAGGTGCCTTGGCGAAACCCTCTGCGCCGATATAGCTCGAACGACAACCGATAGAACAGCCCATGACATTATCCAGGACAACGCTCGGGCTGACTCGAAAGACGGAGCCGACCTGCTTTCACCTAGCTTTGCCTTGATTCCAATTCCGAGGGGTGGATGCTCGATACGGCTTTCCCAACGTGCAAACCTGCTGCTTTGCCTTGATTCCAATTCCGAGGGGTGGATGCTCGTGACCCTCTACTTCACCCGCCTCTTCACCGCTTTGCCTTGATTCCAATTCCGAGGGGTGGATGCTCGTGCTCGAAAAGCTCATGCACGATATGGAGCTTTGCCTTGATTCCAATTCCGAGGGGTGGATGCTCGAAGCTTTTTTCAGGTCCGCGAGGAGTTGAGCTTTGCCTTGATTCCAATTCCGAGGGGTGGATGCTCTCGGCCAACTCTATATCCACCGGGACTCCAGCTTTGCCTTGATTCCAATTCCGAGGGGTGGATGCTCCAGACACCCGCCCAAATCTACCCGCTCTGAGCTTTGCCTTGATTCCAATTCCGAGGGGTGGATGCTCACAACTTTTACTGCCTGTAGGAGTTTCATGGCTTTGCCTTGATTCCAATTCCGAGGGGTGGATGCTCTTCCACCGCATGAAGCGCATGGAAAAAGGAGCTTTGCCTTGATTCCAATTCCGAGGGGTGGATGCTCTTGTGATTGGTTTAGCAGTCAGCAAGGGCAGCTTTGCCTTGATTCCAATTCCGAGGGGTGGATGCTCCTCGGCCCCTCACCGTGTGACTGCCAACTCGCTTTGCCTTGATTCCAATTCCGAGGGGTGGATGCTCTTGGTCGAATCAAACTGGACTCGTCAGCGCGCTTTGCCTTGATTCCAATTCCGAGGGGTGGATGCTCTCGGCGATGCTCTCCGCGTCGCGCAGGCAAGCTTTGCCTTGATTCCAATTCCGAGGGGTGGATGCTCGCGCTTTCCTTGATCCATTCCTCCCATTGTGCTTTGCCTTGATTCCAATTCCGAGGGGTGGATGCTCACAACATTTTCGGGGAGCGTGCCCTTGTCGGCTTTGCCTTGATTCCAATTCCGAGGGGTGGATGCTCTCCAACATATCGATCCGTCAACCCGCCCTGCTTTGCCTTGATTCCAATTCCGAGGGGTGGATGCTCGGGATGGCCGCACGGTCACCCGGGTGAACCGCTTTGCCTTGATTCCAATTCCGAGGGGTGGATGCTCGCAGGCAACTGGGGATGCTGCTTTTCTCCTGCTTTGCCTTGATTCCAATTCCGAGGGGTGGATGCTCGGGTTAGCTGACGTTTGATGTGCTGACGGAGCTTTGCCTTGATTCCAATTCCGAGGGGTGGATGCTCAGCGGTGGTTAGTTTGGTTCAAATGGCCCCGCTTTGCCTTGATTCCAATTCCGAGGGGTGGATGCTCCTCCAACCTCTGGGCCTTTCCCGTAGCAGGGCTTTGCCTTGATTCCAATTCCGAGGGGTGGATGCTCATGGAAAATTCATCTCACTGGTACGACGCCGCTTTGCCTTGATTCCAATTCCGAGGGGTGGATGCTCCACCTCCGAGGTGGGAGTGGCGCTGGAATAGCTTTGCCTTGATTCCAATTCCGAGGGGTGGATGCTCTGCCGTTGCCTGGTGCCGTCTAATAGCTAAGCTTTGCCTTGATTCCAATTCCGAGGGGTGGATGCTCCACCCCCCAGAAATTCTTGATGAGCTTAGATTTGACAGTGGGCTTTGCCCACTGGGAGGCCATTTCGTGGCATGTTAATAACTACCAGAGTTGGATCTGCTCCGGCATTTCCTCTGCCGCCACCTCTTTTGCAGGTGACCCGTACATCACGAAAGCCCGTTCCCACTGCGCCCGCGTGACATATAATACCCGCACTTTGCCTTCCGGGGGAATACTCCGCTTGATCCGCTCCAAATGGGTTTCCTGGCGAGCAAAACTCACGCAAGGACGTACATAAACGCTGAACTGCATCATCTGGAATCCGTCATCTAGCAAAAAATTCCGAAAGGCCGTGGCGGCCTTGCGCTGCGGTTTTGTACCGACGGGCAGATCGAACGCGACTACGAGCCAGCCCATTTTGAATTTTTCCACATCCATGGCCGGTAATGACGAGTGCTTTCCGAAATCACAGCCTGCCGAAAGCCACGTACCACGCCCTCGATGCAACTGCGGACATCAAGTTCGAGCCCAAAGTAGTCGACACGCTCCAATGAAAAACCGGTCACCCAGCGGCGATACTCTGCCGTGACGGCAAACGCCTCTGCCTGGGGATGTTCTTTCACCCACTGATAAATCCGCCAGTCCACGCACGGTCGAAACGGTTCCATCAAGTCATAGGCGAGGGGCGCGCTGCGTTCCCGGATTGCGTGTGAAATTCCGACCATCGGGTCGAGGCCGAAGCCGTATAGCTTCTGGAGCACCGTGGAAAGCAACACTGCGTAACCATAATTCAACAGGTCGTTTAACCCACCTAGTTTTCGACCGCGGGAGAACCCTTCGATTCTTAATCCCTCGGACACGACGTCCCAGAACAATTTCGCGCAGCCGCCCTCCTTACGTGAGGTGCGGGCCTGTGCGGCGCGGTAAAGTTGCGCCGTGGCTTTGCTTGCAGGAGCAATCCGCGTGGCAATATAGGCTTGGTTGGCGCACTTGGCATCGATCGTCTTCTCCCAAAGACGGTGACGAGAAGCGTCTGGTAGAGTGAGGTGACGGCGAGTGAGTAATGTATCCGCCGAGCGGCAGGCGGGCAGAAGAAGGGCGACCGGCTGGAATTTTTCACAGATTACGAGTGCAACCCCGTGTTGCGCAGCTTCAAGAAACAGGCGACTGTGGATGCGCGCTGAAAAGCTCGTGATGATAATCGCCGCGATGTCTTCGATCGGAAGTTTCTTGGTCCCTTCGTCTGTGGTACACACCAATTGTCCATCTCGGCACGTCAGATCAGCCTGCGGGGCATCGATGCTGACGATGTGATATGACATGCCTAAGCCGACACTCTCTCACTCGCGGAGAGGTGCGTGCGAATGACGTGAAGACCATCTTTCATTAGTGTACTAAGGCTTACGTTTTGACGTGATTCCGCACGCCCCGGCTCACGATACTTAATGAAGTCAGGGAAGCTTAGGTCTACTAGCATGCCTGAGCGCTGGTTTAACTTTACGCCTCGAACCATCCAGCGTCCTTGATAACGGCCGCGTGGCACGACGGCATGCATTCCATTCCTCAACACCAGAGGCTTTTTTCCGCCATTCCGCAGGCTGAGTTCCTTGAGTCGCTTCCAAACTCGTTCATGCGGGATCACGATAAAACGTTCATTCGCTGGCAGCTTAACATCGCTCAGAATAGCCACGCCGTAATTGCCATCAATCACCCGCACGCCCTTCAGTGCAGCAAGCTTGCCGCCTGAACCATCCGCGCGCGGCAGGCCGACGACTTTGCCCTCCGACTCTTCAGTATGGTTAACGACGACCTGGCCATCGGCGTTTTTCTTTCGTTGCCGGAGGAAGACGCGACCGTTTTCCCGGCGAAGGATGCCACGAGTGTTTTCTTCGACACGTAGACCGCTCATGTCTGCCGGGACGTGTTGAACAACTCTGCGTTCGGCAAGCCGGTGACGAATTTGCTCTTTTAATTCTGGCGCTAAGTCCCGCAGACGGAACTGACCGCGCTCATCGAAATCAAATAGATCCAGGGCGGCGAGTTCGGCCCGCTGGGCGGAGTCCAGACGGCGCTCGGAGAGTAACCGCCATACGTCGCCACGATTGGGTATGAAATGCGCGGCTAGACCAAGCGCGCACGCATCAAGCGCGTGGTGTAGGTGAGTGATGTCACGAATCTCGGTCTTGGTGCGTACTTCTTGCTTTTCGGTGCCGTCGGCCAGTTTCACTGTTTCCAGCACCCCGGGCGCAGCCGTCGAGAGGCAGCCAAGCATGTCCCAAGCTTTGCGCACAGCTCCAGTCACGGACCCGGGCAGGGCAACGAGTCGCGGCGGCTCAGGAAGTCGGGCGAATGGCTCGCGTACCACTTGAGCCGCGAGGCGCGCAAGTTGCGAGGTCTGGGTGAGCTGGCCCGGCGTGAAGGTGCGCTCTTTATCCTCGTAGCGTTCCAACAAAAAGAACTCCTTGCGCCGCTTCTGGCGACGGTGGTCGTCGAGGTGCCCTCTGGTGTTGAGTGATTCGACGTGCGCCTTGAATCGAGCGGGCGTCATAATCGAGAGATTAGACGCACCAAGAACAGGTTTGCCGCCCTCGTCCTGTATAAACTGCCAGGCGGTGCGCTTGCCCTTCCATTGGTTCACGGCAGAGAAAGTGAGCGCGAGCGAGTCGAGCGAGTCAGAAGCTCGTAGTGAGCGCGGGATAATGTGGTCAAGATCGACGCGCTTGGTGACGAGATCGATGGGACTGAAGCTCTCGCCCGTATAGGGACAACACTGACCGAGATCGAGGGCAACACGGGCCTTGCGGATGAGCCCCGCTGAAATTTTGGGCGCAACCTGCGGGTCTTGTTCGAGCCATTGCACGGCATCACCATGTTGCTTGAGGCGCTGGCCGAGTTCTTTGGCAATGTCCTGCGCTGTGAGCCCAGCCATCTCGCGTAGGTCGCGATTTACTTCCAGCGTGACACTTTTAATCCGTGCCGGCTCGCCGGCACCGTAGGCCGGGTCTGCGATAAGATCATTGAGCAGACGACCTAGGATTTGGAGGCGGTGGCGGACGAGATGGTTGTTAGTTTGTTGAGGGAGCGGGAGCGCCTCGCGACGCCGACGCACGACCTCGGTTTCTTCGAGGCAACCGCCGGTGGCCTTGGGGTCGCGCCCGGCCATGACCTCGTCGAACGCCTTTGCGAGCAGTGGACGGGCATAGGCTGCACGGCCGCTGAGCTTTGCTAATTCCCGTCGGGCATCGATGGGATCATGCAGGAGCTTTCCCTTCACGGGGGGTGGAGTCTTTTTGCTCGGCTTTTTAGGCGGAGCGCAGAGCGCTTCAACAGCGACATCAAAGGCAGCACAGTTGTGGCCGAGTTGGAGGGCCTCTTCACGCAGTTTGGCTAGGGAGGTGGACTTGCCGCGCCGCCAACGGCCACGAGCGCGATTTTGCAGGCGTTCTGGCAGGTGCGGCCAAACCGCGGCGACTACCGGTGAGCCGACGATAAGTTTTTGAGTTGGGTCAAGCACGAGGCCTTCCTTGGCGTCGGG
>Ga0114958_10003410_pt1 | contig 11363 bp, 10 predicted proteins | sample C_130208_EF_Meta_FD_89577 | JGI IMG/M metagenome (GOLD analysis project Ga0114958, IMG submission 89577) | Freshwater microbial communities from Lake Croche, Canada to study carbon cycling - C_130208_EF_MetaG | ecosystem: Environmental > Aquatic > Freshwater > Lake | place: Lake Croche, Canada... | reverse complement strand
TTGCGAACCGTGTGTACTTTACCGATCAAGGTGTCATTGTCGAGGAAGGCACGCCGCAGCAGATTTTTGATGAGCCTCAAGTGCAAAGAACTAAGGCTTTTCTTGAGCAGGTGCTTTAGTGCTCGACCCTTAAGCAGAACTCGGCAGCCACCTCAAGCAAGCCTTCAAGGACCTGTTCGGCATGCCCTCTGAAGATTAACAGTTCAAAAGTGAGCTCGATTGCGCCTTCGACTAGTTGGCTGCCCGCGCGAATCTGTGCACTTCGAAATTTTGAATATTCTTAGGAATGCATTGGTGCGCATTTGCTACTCGTTATCGTCGTTTTAAAGGCGGCCAGCAAATTGGCGTCAAATCGTTTCTGTGCCGGATGACACTTAAATTGGCGCGTATTGATCGACCCAATCATGAGTGCGTTCATAGGCAGCGGCTATTTTAAGAACAGTCGCTTCATCGAAGGGCCGACCTGCAATCTGCAGTCCAATCGGTAACCCGAGGCGGTCAAAGCCGCACGGGATTGAAATGGCCGGCAGGCCGGTCAAGTTATACGGAAACGTATAGCGCCAAGAGGCCGACAGCACGCTCGTGTCGCGGTCACCAATCGGCACACGCCAGGTGCCGGCTTTCCAGGCTGTGATTGGTGTCGTGGGGCCAATAATGGCATCGCATTTTGTCAGAGCTTGCGCAAAATCCTGCATGAGCAAGCTGCGCAACTGTTCGGCTTTTAAGTAATCCGGAGCGCTCACTAAGCGTCCAAGTTCAACTAGGGTACGTACGTCAGGTGTAAAGTGCTCAACCTTGCCTTGACGTAAGGATTGATCGTGATAGGCGGTGGACGAAGCCAATTCAATTGCAAAGATAGCGCCTAAACCAAACTCGAGTCTGGGGATCTTGAATTCAATAACTTTTGCGCCGGCCCGTGACAGATCTTCGATGGCGCGCTCGATCGCTTGGTCGACATCAACTTGGTTATTGTCAAAAAAATGGTTTCGACAAATACCGAGCGTGAGCCCTGCGATCGGTTGGTTCAGTGTTTTTAGATAATTAGGTGATGGTCGATCTTGGCATGCTGGGTCATTGGCGTCGTAGCCCGCCATGACGTTGAGCATGATCGCTGTGTCTTTCACCGTTCGGGTTAAAGGGCCTGCATGATCCAAGGACCATGAATGCGGAATAATGCCAGCACGACTGACTCGCCCAAACGTAGGCTTCAAGCCGACCAAGCCGCACACCGCGGCTGGCATGCGAATTGAGCCACCAGTATCTGAACCGGTGGCCGCTGCGCACAGCCCTGCGGCGACTGCTGAGGCAGAACCGCCAGACGACCCAGATGGGACATAGTCGGTGTTCCAGGGGTTTCTGGTAGGTGGCGTGACGTTGCCCCACGCAAACTCATGAGTGCGAGTTTTACCAAGTAAAATCGCACCCGCCTTACGTAAGCGTGCACTAACGGCTGAGTCTTGTTGTGCAAAAGAAATGTTGGGCGCTTCTGTGCCTGCTGTGGTGGGCATGTCTTGCGTCAAGTAGTTGTCTTTGATCCCAATTGGCACGCCGTGTAGGGGTCCTAACGCTTCGCCCTTTGACACGGCTTGGTCAGCCTGAGCGGCCTGTTTGAGGGCCGTTTGCGAGAGGTGCACAAAACTTTTTAGCGTCGAATCATGCCGTGCAATGCGGTCTAGATAGTATTCGGTCACCTGCGTACTGGTTATGGTTTGTGCACGAATCCCGGCTGCTACCGTTGCGAGGTTGAGTTTTCGAAAGTTTTGCATCGTCTCAAGACTTCTCAGTGTTGCGGTAAGGCGCAGTGGGTTCGAAAATAATTGCTGGATGAACATCGGTTAAATCTAGTGCACGCAGCTTTTTGATTTCGTCAAGAATCTCGGTGTATGAAGCGAGGTTCTGTTTGAGTCGCTCAGGGTTAACTTGAACATCCAGGATATCAGTCCAAACATTAAGCGGCGTTTTCTTTTTTATATCAGGTGATATTTTGTTTTCAATATCAGGTGGCATATTCTTTTGCATGATTCAGTCTTTAAAAATAATGTTCATCGATCGCGATCGCTACCACCTGGGCGCAGGGAAGGGCTTAGAGCCAGCATTTCGACAACGTGCTCGGGGGCGGGTGCTCCGGCGCCATCGCGAGTAGGCATGCCACGTATAAACGGGATTAATTGAAGTGCTGCAACGTTAAAGACGCGTCGCAACTCGGCGACTGGCTCAGTATGCTCGTCGACGCGCAGATCCCAAAGCGGGTAGTCTTCGTTTTCATAAACGCTTAAGCTCGCTGATTGTCGGCCTCGTTTATCGCCCCCTGCGCGTTGACCCGCCTCGAGCGCTCGCATCAAACGCTCGGCCAGTTCGAGCGCAGACGCCTCGATGAATGCAGTTTGCATGGCCGCCAAAGTTTCACCGCTAACAAGCATGTTGCCTTGGATGCTGTAGCCTGAGCCAACGATATCCCCAGCCCAAGAGGTGCATTCGGTGCCCGACCAGACAGCAGCTCGGCCCTGAGAATCGACAATACCGATCTGACGTAATTGTTTTGCCTGATCTGATTGAAGGACACATTCAAGAGCTGTTGGTGCGTCGAGCCCGGAGGCGATTAGATCAAGCGCACGCGTGGCGAGATACGGATTGACCCAAGACTGGGTTGAGACGGCGCCGACGCGGGCCCGACTAAACGGGCACATCGCACCAACCGCAGGCACCGCTGTGCTGACAGCGACCCCTAATTGACCCGTGCGCGGGCAATGAGCAACGATTGAAAAAGTCATGCAAGGCCTTTGCTTTAGCTATCTGAATTTTAATTAAACACCCTAGCGCCACTGGTCTACTTATATTTTGCACGGACTTTACCTCATTGGCAATGTTTCAACCCGAGCCTTTTGTTCGTTTGGGCGGGTGTTGGTTATGGCTACGCAACGCTCTCATTCGCGAATGAGTTGAAAATTATTTTCAATCGAAGTTTGCAATTCATGCACAACAATGATGCCTCATAGTTGGTGATTGATGCACAAGAATGATGCCTGATAGTTTGCGATGCATACACAAGCTCGTCCCCGAGGGTTTACGATTCATGCACAAGCATGATGCAGCAAGAGTTGCGATGTAAACGATGTCAGACAGTTGGTGATTCGAGTGTAAGAATAATGCTTGACAAAGATTTGTATCAGTTCTTAATATCAGCCAAGCGCTGAGTTCTTTAAATACCTTGGGCGAGAGCTCTTGGTCAGTAAAGGGCTCGCGCGAGCAAAGATTGGTGTAGCAATACTGCTTATCAGTCTTGAGTTTTGCTCTACTCGGCAACAACGCCGATCTAACACCGGCAACAACGCCCTCTATTTTGCGTGTACGCGCGATGGGGGCGTTTTTATTTGGAGTTTGTCATGCACGACACGGTTTCCCATCATGGTGTGAAGATCGCTTGCATTCAGTTTGACCCTCAAATGGCTCAAAAGGAGTTGAATGTTGAGCGCACACTTGAATTGATAGAAGAGGCCGCGGCCTCAGGCGCGCGCGTGATCGTATTACCCGAGTTATGCAATACCGGCTATATGTTTCAAAGTCGCTCCGAAGCGTTTGGCCTGGCAGAGGTGGTGCCAGATGGGGAAACTTGCCAGGCTTGGCTGATTGCGGCCCAGCGGTTGGGCCTTATCTTGATTGCAGGGATTGCTGAGCTTGCCGGCAACGTACTTTATAACTCTGCTGTTGTGTTAGGCCCCGATGGCTACATTGGTACGTTTCGCAAAGTACACCTTTGGGATGCTGAGAACTTGTATTTTGAACCGGGTAACTTGGGGTTTCCTGTATTTGATACACCCTATGGGCGCATCGGCGTTGCGATTTGCTATGACATCTGGTTTCCTGAAACCTTTCGCGTGCAAGCCTTAAAGGGAGTTGACTTGATTTGTGTGCCCACAAATTGGGTGCCTATCCCTGGACAGGCAGAGGGGCGCGACGCCATGGCGACGATTCTGGCTATGGCGGCAGCGCATACAAACTCGATCTTTGTGGCTTGCGCAGATCGTATTGGTACAGAACGCGAGCAGCCTTTTATTGGGCAGAGTGTGATTGTTGGTTGTACAGGTTGGCCGGTGGCGGGGCCCGCCTCAAGTGATCGTGCCGAAATTATTTATGCCGACATAGATTTAGGCGAGGCCAGGCGTGCCCGTAACTGGAACACCTTTAACCAAGTGTTACGCGACAGAAGACCCGATGTTTATCAAGAGACGATGCGTGGCGGTGGGCCATCGAATCGTCTCGAGTAATTTCCTTTCCCCACTATTTAATCCCTTTTATTCACTAGGAGTGCTTCATGTTTAAACCTCGCATTCGCGCCCTGTCCCTGGCTGTGGCGCTAACTTCATTATCTTTTGGCGTTTTTGCCCAAGACAGCAAACCGATTGTTATCGGAGTGCCAGTTGGTTTGTCGGGCGCTAATAGCGTTGTCGCACCTTCAGTGGTTCAATCTGCACAGTTAGCAGTTGAAGAAATCAATGCCGCAGGCGGTATTTTGGGTCGCAAAGTTCAGCTCGAAGTAGCAGATGATGCCTCTGGTGCCGTTGGCGCTCAAAAAGCCTTCGACTCGTTGATCTTTCAAAAGAAAGTCGATGTCTTGATATCGATGGAAACCAGTGCGGCACGTAACGCTGGTCTGCCCGCCGTTGCCAAGGGTAAGACACCTTATATTTACACCTCGTTTTATGAGGGGCGTTCTTGCAGTCCTTACATGTACGTCAACGCTTGGGTGCCAGAGCAACAAGTTCCGCCTATTGTTGATTACTTCATGAAAGAAAAATCGGCAAAAACGATTTTCTTGATTGGCAGTGACTATGCCTTTGGTCGTGGCATGCTCGCCTTCACCAAGCAATACGCCGAGTCAAAGGGCGTTAAAGTGGTTGGCGAAGAGTATTTGCCGATGGATGGTAGCGATTGGACCGCAGTGATCAGTAAACTCAAAGCGGCTAAACCTGATGCCATTATTACTTCGACAGCGGGTGGTGCACCAAACGTCACGCTGACTAAGCAATTGCGTGCTGCAGGTGTCAACTTACCCTACGGTAATTTAGCCGTTGACGAGGGCACTGCCAAGAGTATGGGCACCGATGCCGAAGGGATCTATATTTCAGCCTCTTATGTTACTGGCATCGACTCGCCAGCGAACAAAAAATTCCTTGCTGCGATGACTAAGAAATTTGGCGCCGACTTAAAGACACCAAATGATTTGTCTGTACCGCAGTATGAGGCCGTGTATGCCTACAAGGCGGCTGTTGAACAAGTCAAAAGCACCGATTCTGCAAAGGTTCTGCCGGCTTTGGCTGCAGTGAAGGTCGATGGTCCGCGCGGCGCGATTGTGATGAACAAACAGCATCATTCGCCTTTGACTATGTATTTGGCACAAGTGCAGGCTGATGGTAGCGTCAAGGTGATTTCCACCTTTAATGACGTGGATCCTGGTCAGCAGTGTCCCGCACTGAAGTAATCGAGACTCAAGCGCCATGAACTTAATTTTTGATATCCTCACAACCACAGCGATTCTCTATATCGTTGCGGCCGGCTTGCTGCTTGTGTTCGGCGTGATGAAAATCATTAATTTTGCCCATGGCGCTTTTTTGACGATTGGTGCGTATGCCAGCTTAATTGCCTCGCAGCTAGGACTCACTCCTGTTGCGGGATTTTTATTCGCCTTGCTGGTAGGGGGCTTGTTTGGCTTGATGGTTGAAAGACTGGTTCTACGTCCGTTATACGAGCGCCCGCTGGATGCCATTCTTGCAACTTGGGGACTGGCGATTGTGATTGGTCAAGTGATTACGTTGTTGTTCGGACGTGAAGTTCAATTTGTGCCAAGCCCAATACGTGGCACGATTGTTTTATTGGGTGCAGAATATTCGGGTTACCGTCTGCTCTTGACACTAGTTGCTTTGGGGTTGGGGCTGACACTCGCTCTTTTGTTGACCCGAACCCGCATTGGCTTGGTGACCCGCGCAGTGATATTGAACGAGCAACTCGCGCAGGGCTTGGGTATTCATTCACAGCTGGTGCGATTCTTTACATTTGCTCTGGGCGCCGCAATCGCTAGTTTGGCGGGTGCGTTGATTACACCCTTGTCCAGCGTCGATCCCAACATGGGGGTGCCATGGCTGATCAATGCCTTTATGTTGGTGATGGTGTCAGGGGTATCGATGTTAAGCCTGTTGTTCGCCACGTTGATATTTGGTGCGGCACAGGTATTAATTAGTTCTTATGTGAGTCCGATTCTGGGTGGAATGGCGATCGCAGTATTGGCTGCGATTACCTTGCGGATTCGTCCCAAAGGATTTTCTCGTGATTGATGGTGACTTGATCCGTAAACAGTTGCTGCGTTCGGCGTTGCCAGTATTATTATTGGTATTGTGCGCGCCCTGGTTTCTTGATACGTATACGACCAATATTCTGGTTCGTGCCTTGTTCTTCGCCATGTTGGCCCTGACCGTCGATGTGCTCTGGGGATATACCGGTTATCTGACGTTTGGCCAATCAGCTTTTTTTGGGGTTGGTGCCTACGCTGCCGCTCTGGTGTTTACCCATCTCGGCTTTGGTCCAGGCTACGTGATACTCGGCGTCTTGCTGGCAATGCTTGCTGCGCTGTTGATTGGAGCAGTAACCGGCTGGCTGTCTTTCTATCATGGTTCGACGCCCCTCTATGCCTCAGTGGTGTCTTTGGTATTGCCAATTGTTCTGACACAGGTTTTATTTTCGGGCGGTACCTTCACGGGTTCGAGCTCTGGGCTCACGGGTTACGGCATGCCTGATCTGAGCGTCGAAGATTGGTTCAGATTAGTAGGGTGCTTGTTGGTGGTACTGACGACGGTTGTTTGGTTGTTTGTGCGCAGTGACGGCGGCCGTATCTTGTTTGCGATTCGTGACAACGAGATGCGTTGCTCTTATCTCGGCATCAATATTTCAGTTTATAAAATTGCCTTGCTCATTGTGACAGGGATCGTTGCAGCTCTGGCCGGTTTTGGCTATGCCTCCTTTAGTGGAGTGGTTGCGCCAGAATTAGCGGGGTTTGTCTTTGGCACCGAAGTGATTATTTGGGTAGCGCTTGGAGGGCGAGGTACGGTAATCGGCCCGGTGCTTGGTGCGATTGTGATCGACTGGAGCAGCGCTTACTTAAGTGGCAATCTGCCTTATATTTGGAAATTATTTTTAGGGATCGCATTTGTTCTGGTGATTGTTCTCTTGCCTCAGGGCCTCTTGCCTGCTGTATTTAAAGGATTCAGGCGCTTCTTGCCCGCCAATACCAGCTCACGCGCACTGCAGTTGATTCAGGCTGAACCCAAGCCGGTTGAACTCGAGCCGCAGAGTCTCGCCGTTGAGCTTAAAAATGTATCAAAAAATTTTGGTAGTTTAAAAGTCTTATCAGATATTAATTTTTCGGCCAGCGCAGGTGAGTTGGTGAGTTTAATTGGCCCAAACGGTGCTGGTAAAACGACATTAATGCGCTGCATGAGTGACGGCGAGGAGCGAGCCAGTGGCCTGGTCTGCATACAAGGGCACGAAATCAAGCGGATTGCGCCGCATCAGTGCGTGCAACTCGGTTTAGGTCGCAAGTTTCAGACAGCAACCGTTTTCGATAGTCTGACGGTCGGTGAGTGCTTGCGCATTGCACGAACGCGTATCGACCCTCCATCATTCTGGCGACGCAGCGCTCAGTTAAGTTTGCCGCCTTATGTGCTCGAGGTGTTAACGGCAACTGAGCTTGATCAAAAGCTTGATGTGGTGACGAGTAGTTTGTCGCACGGAGAAAAACAAGCACTTGAGTTGGCGATGGTGCTTGCTCTTGAACCACGCGTCGTTTTACTCGACGAGCCAACCGCAGGGCTCTCAATGCCTGAGCGCAGTTTGATCGGTAAAATTTTCATCGATTTAACTAGCCGCTTTGGTCTGTGCCTCTTGTTAGTTGAACATGATTTAGATTTTGTCAGAGAAATTTCGACTCGAATTGTTGTGTTACACCAAGGTCGGTTAGTGCTTGAGGGAACAGTAGCCGAAGTTGTAGATTCAGAATTGATCAAAACGATTTATTCAGGGAGCGTCGGCCATGCATAAGCAGAGCATGCCTGCGCTGTATGGCGCAGATGCGCTTCAAGTCAAAGCGATGACGAGTGGCTATGGGGCGTTGATGGTCTTGCGCAACATTCATTTATCGGTAGCGTCGGGTTCGGCCGTTGCTATTCTTGGTAAAAATGGGATGGGTAAAACAACGCTGTTGAAATCGATTTTAGGTTTTTTACCCAAGCAGAGCGGTCAAGTGCTGTTGAACGACGAAGACATCACGACGATGCCTGCCTATCGGGTTGCAAGACAGAGCGTGTCTTATACGCCACAAGAGCAAGCTTTGTTTGCTGATTTAAGCATTAAAGATAATTTACGACTGGGTTTGCCAAGAGACTCGTTACTGGCCGAAAGGCTGACTGCCATCTATGAAATATTTCCTTTTTTACAAGACAGAATGCAACAACTGGCAGGAACTCTTTCAGGTGGCGAGCAGAAAATGCTCCTGATTGCCCGTGCTTTGTTAAGTCGTCCCAAACTGATGTTGATTGATGAAATCACAGAAGGTTTGCAGCCGTCGGTGATTCAGCGCGTTGCAAACGCGCTCAGCACTGAACGGCAGCGTCATGGTACGTCGATGTTAATCGTTGAACAAAACGTTGAGTTTGCGTTGCAGGTGGCAGATCACTATATCGTTTTAAAACGAGGCGAAGTCGTTTTGACAGGGTTGACGCGCGAGCCTAGCGCGTTGAGTGCAATCGAAGCAGAGCTGGCGATGTAGTTGCAAGTTGTTGACGATGCATGGCAAGATTAGCCTGCACGGTGGCTCTTTCAGGCCATTCAAAGGTTGTTTGCTGCAATGACCTTACGCAGTTCTTGCACTTTATTTAAATTTGTCTGCGATGATGGCCTTGAGCGGTATCTCTTGCACTTCATTCAAAAGTTGTCCATCACTATGACCTCCACCGATTACTCAAAACTAACCAGCGATGTCGAGACGCCGGCTGTCTGGCGCGTAGGAGTTTTGTTTTCTAGATCTGGAGTCACTTCAGTCTCTGAAAGCGAACATTTTTTTGGTACGGTGTTAGCAATTGAAGAAATCAATCAAGCTGGTGGCGTGCTTGGTCGTTTGATTGAACCCGTTGCGCTTGATCCTAAGTCAGACCCGTCGCTATACCGAAGCTGTGCTGAGCAGTTGTTGCTCGACGAAGGAGTAAGTGTCATTTTTGGCTGTTCTACCTCGTTTTCGCGCAAGGCTGTTTTGCCTGTCATTGAACGCTGCAATGGGTTACTTTGGTACTGTTCGCTTTATGAAGGTTTTGAGTTTTCACCGAATGTGATTTACACCGGTGCGGCTCCGAATCAAAATAGTTTGCAACTTGCTGCCTATCTTTTGAAAGAGGGCCATAAACGCTGGCATTTGATTGGCTCTGACTACATCTATCCCAGAGAGTCCAATCGAATCATGCGCGACGTGGTAGAGCAGCACGGAGGCGAAATCACCAATGAGATGTATTTTCCGACAGACGTGAACACTGGTGAATTAGCCAGAGCCGTGCAGATGATTAAGGCTGTAAAGCCCGACGTTGTTTTTTCTACGCTAGTCGGGCGCCCAGGCAGAGAGTTTTATCGGCTCTATCGCGAACTCGGTATTGATCCTGCTGAAATTCCGATTGCGAGCTTGACCATGGCAGAAGGTGAATTGGCGTTGATTGATCCGTCTTTATGCCAAGGTCATATTACTTCGGCTACCTATTTTGGCTCAATCAACTCTGCGGCGAATCGAAAATTTGTCAAAGCCTTTCAAGCGCGTTTTGGAGCCACGACACCTGTTAGTCTGTGGTCTGAGGGTGCCTATAGTCAGGTACACCTTTTTGCACGTGCACTTGAACAAGCTGGAACCCTTGATACTGAAAAACTTGTACAAGCTGCGTTAAAGGTTGATTTTGATGCACCTTCAGGTCACTTACGCTTAGATGCTGAAAATCAACATGCTTGGTTACGGCCGCGCATCGGTCGAGTTGGTGAGGCGGGCGACTTTGAAATTATTTGGGAAGCTGATGCGACCGTTAAGCCTGACCCGTATTTGACCTTGTATGGTTTGACAGATCCTTTTGTTCGGTAGCTGAGCGATGAACATTAAACGCCTGTTTGAAGATTTGCGTGGCACGCACGTCGTCGTGGTTCACCCTGAGGGCGCTGAATGTGACGTGCTTGTGAATCAGTTAAAGCGTTTTGGTTGTTTGGTTCAAGTGCTGTGGCCTTGTCCCTCTTCGCCGCCTAAAGAGGCTGAGGTGATTTTTGTGTTGGTTCCGGCAGAACATGGCAACACGCATTTTTGGAGTGTTGTTGACTGCGACGCGTTAATCATTGCTTTAGCCGAATATGAAAATCCTACAGTTCTTAAAGGGATTCTGGATATCAACGCCCAGGCCGTGATTAATAAACCCTTTCGCTCAAGTGGCATACTCAGCACTCTGATTTTGGCGCGTGCCAACCGAGGGTATCAAGATCGATTACTGGTCAAGGTAAAAAAACTTGAAGAAAATTTGCGCTCACGCCGAGAAATCGAACGTGCAGTTAAATTGTTGGCAGAGCGTCACGGCCTAACTGATATTCAAGCGTACGAACAGATTCGCCGTCAAGCAACCCAAAAGCGCATTTCTATTTCAGAGTTGTGCGGGGTAATTAATAGTGCGGGTTCAATTTTAGATGGCTTATGGCCGATTGATCAGTGACGGCTTCAAGCTCAAGTCTTGTTTAGTTGAATTGTTAACCCCTGGGGCCGGCCTTCTGAGGACTCTGTTGCAGCCATCACAGTATCTTTGCAGGGCTAAAAAATCGGCAGCGCCTAACGTTACAGTGCAATTTTACGAACTTGGCACTGTTTTGACCGAAAGTCCAGTTAAGATGACTTTGCCTATCTCCCGGAGCCAGACCATGCTACACGCCTTGTTAACTGCAGTACACACTTTGTCAGCGGTTGTCTGGGTAGGAGGGATGTTCTTGATGCATACGTCGCTGCGTCCAGCGGCTACGACGTTGCTTGAACCGCCCGCGCGTTTACCGCTGCTCTGTGGCGTGATGGCGCGCTTTTTTATCTGGGTGAAGGTTGCCATCACCTTATTATTTGTGACAGGTATCTGGCTGATCTCAATGCAAGGCAGTTTTGGCAAAGCCGGCTGGCACGTTCATTTGATGGCCTTGATTGCGGTGATCATGACCGCAATTTTTGGCATGATTTATGGTGGGCCCTTTAAAAAGCTTAAAGCTGCCGTAGCTGCCAAAGAGTGGCCGAAGGGTGGCGAGGCCATGGCCAGCATTCGTAA
>Ga0114958_10003407_pt1 | contig 11369 bp, 9 predicted proteins | sample C_130208_EF_Meta_FD_89577 | JGI IMG/M metagenome (GOLD analysis project Ga0114958, IMG submission 89577) | Freshwater microbial communities from Lake Croche, Canada to study carbon cycling - C_130208_EF_MetaG | ecosystem: Environmental > Aquatic > Freshwater > Lake | place: Lake Croche, Canada... | reverse complement strand
TTAATCTTATCTTGAGCGTCAATAAATATTTTAAGATCTAAAAGTTTGGCAACTTCAGGAAAATGAAATACGAAAATCCCCTCAACGACCAATATTTTTCTTGGGTGGAATTGCAATAAATGGGGAATTTTATCTGAGTTGTTGAACGTGTATTCCTCGCGAGTGACTATTTCTCCCGACCTTAATTTTTCCACGTCAGTTGCAAAAGCCACATCGTCAATGGCCCCAGGTAAGTCGAAGTTTTCAATCCCATTTTCATCTTTGGTTTGTTGGTGCTTTGGTCGATAGTAATTGTCCTGCGACAATAAGCAGATGTCATCCGTATCGAATTGCTCCATGAGTCGAGTTAAAAAAAGGGTCTTTCCTGAAGCACTTCCCCCTGTAATCCCAATAATAAATGGACGGTTGTTGGTCGACATAATGAATTTAATTCAAATGCAAATTTGCGAAAATGATTTAAATTAAGCTAAAGCTATATTTTCATTTTTTGAATAAAAAATAAATAGCTTTTTCATCTTTTTGCTTTTTGTCGACTAGCTCAAAACCAAAGGTGGCTATGAGGTCAATTAGCTCATCAGTGAAGAATAATTTTTCCCCACAACCTTCATGAATGAGTGGGATAGTTTTTGATACTTCCTCTTCGACAAATAAATACCCCCCTTTTTTTAAGATTCGAAAAGCCTCTTTTAAACCCAAATTTATTTGTTTGAATTCATGCAAGGCATTGAAAATTAATACCCAATCGGCCATTTCGCTCTCTAATGTTAAGGAAGAGACGTCTTCATTTTTTATCTGAATCTGAGTCGTGCTTTTTACATGTGATGTGTTTTCAAAATAGGAAATGGATTCAATCACTTCCTCATGATTCAAGAGTTGATCATCATGGTCTACTAAAATTAATTGGCCAGCGGGCTGATGAATGACACAATTTATTTCCCACCAACCTGATCCACATCCTAATGATACTAGGATGTCGGTATTTTTCCAAGGCGTAAATTTTAAAAGTTCTTTCATTTAAGTCTTAAATTAATGGATAAATCATGAAGCATGGTATCTTTGAAAATAATTATTTTACCATGGCAATATATATCGCTCCTACGGCTTCAGTGATGGGCCGTGTACTTATTTCGAAAGATGTTTCTGTCTGGCATGGAGCCGTTATTCGAGCAGATGTGGAAGAAATCATTTTAGGCGAGGGCTGTAATGTTCAAGATAATGCGGTCTTGCATGCAGATGAAGGAGATAAAACGATTATTGGTCCAAGAGTGACCATTGGCCATGCAGCGATTGTCCATGGCGCTACGGTAGGTGAAGGTTCCCTTATTGGGATGCATGCAACAGTATTAAACCGAGCTCAGATTGGCCGATTTTGTTTAGTTGGCGCTCATGCATTGGTCACAGAAGGAATGATCATACCTGATTTTTCTCTGGTTTTGGGAATGCCTGCCAAAGTCGTTAAAACACTTTCGGAAGAACAAATCACTCGTTTAAAAGGAGGAGCTGATCATTATATTATGATGGGGGAAAGACACGCTGCGGGGGAGTTTCCATTACTCACACAAGCAGATTTTAATTTATGAAAGATTTATTTTTAATTCGCCATGCGCACGCTGGACCCTATATGCTCCCGGATGAAGGACGTAATTTGTCTATTAGGGGGATTGAAGAAGCGCAAGAATTAAGAGCGATTTTTTTAAAAAGTAATTTTCCAACTGGTTTTTGGTATATTTCAAGCACCAATCGAACGAAGGAAACGGCAACCATTTTGATGGAAAATACGCCTAATTTGGGTAATCTCATAGACGATTATTGGTATCACGCGACTGGTCCTGAATATGTAGAAAAAATTGGGGCAAGCGATCATTCAGTTATATATTTAGTAGCCCACAATCCATCTATTTCGTATGCCGCCACCTACTTTTCTGGAGAAATGATTCAGATGGGAACCGCCTCATGTATGCATTTGCATTGGCCTTTGGCAGATACATGGGGTGAAATTAGTCAAGGAAGTGCCATTTTAAATATGATCAATTAACAATATGCAAAAAAACCGCCTTATTTTTCGTTGGATTCTCATCCTATTTACCCTACTAATGATTGCGCTAGCCATCGATATGGCCCGAAATACGACGGCTCCGTGGAATAAGCATAAATCCAAAAATTAAACCTAGTAGGAAGTCTAGTGTCAATGTATTGGATTTGCACGTAAATAAAGCCTCCTAGTTTATAATCGGATATCGCTTTTGAGGAGTCATGCCTATTGATTCTGTGTACTCAAAGACTACAAAACAGACTCAATGTGTTTTAAGTGATGGGTACAATGCCAAGCGTATATGCCGAGCACTCGATCTAAAGGATAAGTGATTCCGCGTTCTGGATGAAAATATGTTTTAGTCCAATCCACTTCTTTCAAAGTATTCATCAAGTAAACCCAGCGCTGATGCACGGATTTGACGCCTGTGATGGACCATTCTATGGGAGCTTCGTCACCATCAGGCATGTGTGCCCAGTCATTTTCGGAATAGGGCATGATGGTTGGATTTTCTTCATTTAATGCCTTTTTAAATCGAATATAGCAATTCATGTGGCTATCAAACATGTGATGAATGACTTGTCGGGCAGTCCAGCCGCCTGGCCGATAGGCTTTTTGAGAAGTTGATTCGGTTAAATTAGCTGCAACATCTGCTAACAAATCAGGAAATTCATCGATTGTTTTAATCCAGTTTTTTCTGATTTCAGGTGTGATGATCGTAGGGGCTATAAATTTCCCAATGGGATATTGAAGTGGATTTAATTCCATGAGATTATGCGTTTGTAAAAAAATGAGTGATGTCTTTGGCGGCTTCCCTAGTATGGGCAATCAAGGGATGAACTCCACGATGAATAGTCTCCAACATTTCTTTCCCTGAATCCTTACTTAAATGGGAAATATGTAGGGGCAATAAAACCTCACCTTCTTCGACCTCCATCGGCGTAAACACTTCAAAAGCGAGGTTACCTGAAGAGGCAATTTTAATGATTTCCAACTTCGTATTTTGGAAACTTTCTTCAAAACTTTCGTCTGATTTTCCCGTAACTTCTAATTGAATAGGTGTTTGACTTGCTTGTAAGGACAGTAGATCTTTTATCTCGCCATCCAACTTACTCAATAACTTTCTTAGCGCATGGTAGTTTTTGCCGGTTGTCATTCGCTCTCGAATCGATTGCCTAATAAAATAAGTAAGTGTGTCCGTGACGTTTAAGCCTATTTCTGCGGTTTGCTTAAAGATCAGTGAGCTTGGCGACATGCCAGGAATGGTGTTGGGGTCATGCAATATGACCATTCCTTCGGAACTTAAAAACCCATCTATTCGGGTACAAACTCCAAAACCTAAGTCGTCAAATACTTTTTTAACTTGTTCCTGTATGATTTTCAAATGGGCTAAACTAGCATCCATTGGAATTCTTTTTCGGGTTGCCTTGGACTTGTATTTGGCATTAAAATCGAAAACTTCTACGGATTCATCGATCACAATTTCCGTAGGTGGAAGTGCAACTGACTCTCCATTAGGGGTTTGAATGACTCCGCAACTAAATTCAGCTCCCATGACAAATGATTCCAATAAAATCGAATCTTCCGAGTGAATGGAATGAATGACAGCCTTGGTTACTCCCTGTAAAAAATAGGATTTCAATTCGGTTAAAAGCTCCTTGGGATGTAGGTATGTTTGATTTTGGAAAATGACTGGAAAGCCAATTCCTTCATCTAAATTGACCATTTTTTGGAGCAAATCGATTTGATCTTCTTCGGTTAATTTGACCCAATCCTCTCGGTATATTTCTGATATGAATAGACATTTTTTAATTGCTTGGTCAAAATCTTCTAAGGAATCTTTTTTGACAAATGCCAAACCAATAGATGATCCTTGATGAGGGGCTTTAGCAACAAATGGCACGCCTATTTCTTTTTTTACTTGTTCAAATAATGTTTCTCGGCCATATTTTTCGTAGTCTTCCCTCTTTAAGGTGAAGAATTTTTTATCTAGTCCTACGCTTTTTTTAAGCCATTCATTTTGTTTGGATTTGTCTATTCCTATGGCTGAACCTAATAATCCTGGTCCGGAATAGGGGATATTATACCATTCTAATAAGCCTTGAATGCTTCCGTCTTCCGCACCAGGACCATGCATCGCTATAAAGGCAAAGTCGAAATGATCCTTAAAGTTTTCAGGAAAAATTTGAACACCAATCTCTTGGATAATTTGTGCATAAGCACCTGAGCTTTCAATTTCTAATGATTCAATATAAACTGAATAAGGAGCCGTTTGATAGGATTTGGGAGGAAAAAAGTCCCGGATCGAATCTTCAAAAATTAGGGATTCTTTAATTAAAATAAAATTTCCTAAACTGTCAACAAATATTGGGATGGGTTTGAATAATGCTTTGTTGATATGCGCCATGGCCGTCTTTCCACCGGCAAAACTAATTTCACGTTCTCTTGCTTGTCCACCAAATAAAATTCCAATTCGCATCATAAATTACTGGGGATAATTTGGCTGATTTCTTCCACCGACTTCACTTCGGGAACTTCTCTTTTTATAGCTTCTTCCACTCCTGCTCTGAAGGTCATGGCCGACATATTACAGGATTTGCAATTGCCAACTAAAGACAAGGTAAGCTCATTTTCTTCTGAAATCCCCACGATTTCCACATTGCCCCCGTCTGCAATCAAGTAAGGACGAATGCTGTCAAGTGCTGATTGAATTCGAGTATAAAGTGGATGGTTTTCCATAAGTTAAGCGTTTGATTGTGCGTTACTAATCGCAATTTGTTGGGCTAAATTGGTAGCAATTTGAATAAATGCATCTGCGCTGAGCCCGTCTGTGGAAGCAATAGGTTTACCCTCATCACCTGCCTCGCGAATTGCTTGTATCAAAGGAACTTCACCCAAAAATGGTACCTTGTATTTTTCTGCCAGCATTTTACCACCGTCTTTGCCAAATAAATAATATTTGTTTTCAGGCAATTCAGTCGGTGTAAAATAAGCCATATTTTCGACTAAACCCAATAGCGGAACATTAATTCCCGCTTGATTAAAAAATTGCAAACCCTTTGTTGCATCAGATAAGGCTACTTTTTGAGGGGTAGTGACAATGACAGCACCTGTTAACTTGATTAATTGGACTAAGGTTAGGTGTATATCTGAGGTTCCAGGAGGAAGGTCAATCAGTAAGTAATCCAATTCGCCCCAATTTGTGTCTCCAAAAAACTGCCGCAATGCTTGCGTCATCATAGGCCCGCGCCAGGGTACAGGACTATCGGAGGGCGCTAAAAACCCCATAGAGATCATTTTTATGCCATATTGCATAATCGGTTGAATGCGATTCTTGCCATTGATTTCTTCAACCAAGGGCTGTAAATCTTCCGCGCCAAACATAACTGGAATAGAAGGTCCCGAAATATCAGCATCTAAAATACCTACTTTAGCCCCTAGATTTTTAAGCGCCATCGCTAGGTTTGCTGTGACGGTTGATTTACCCACACCCCCTTTTCCAGAGGCAATGGCAATCACATTTTTAACACCAGGAATTAAAGGATCGACTGCCGATAAACTTGTTACCTCAGCCGTCATTTTAATCACAACTTTTAAGTCTGGTTGGACTAAATTATGAATGGCATCCTCACAATCTTTGCGAATTTTTTCTTTTAGGGGACATGCCGGCGTAGTTAATACCACGGTAAATCGAACTTCACCAACGCCCAACTCAACATCTTTGATCATTCCCAAAGTGACCAAATCTTTTTTCAAGTCAGGTTCTTGGACGGTACTTAAGGCGCCTATAATCAGTTCTTTACTCACACTTAATTCTCCCATGTTCGATTTTAATATTCAAACCTCAAATATACAGGTTTTTGCTGTTTAATAAGAGCCCGATGAAGCTTTTAATGATAAAATTTCATGTGTTAACTTTTCTTCCAATTTGGAATAATGGACACCTCCAAATTGAGTTGCCAGATCCCCTTTTAATTTTTCTAATGTAGCGATATGTAGATTAATTTTTGACGGATGTGGCCGGTGCAGCATGGTAGATCTTATGCGATCCCAAGCCAATTCGACTGCCGCTAATTCACTTGAAAAATAAGTCTCTTTGAATTTTTCCCAGATATAATCAATAGCAATTTCATTCGGATGAATTAAATCCTTCTCATAAAAACGGTAATCTCTTAACTCGTCCATCATGATTTCATAGGCAGGGAAATAGCTAACTTGGCCTGGAAATTCTTCCGTGATTTCATGGGCCGCCAACCGCAAAGTGGATTTCGAAACGGAATTTTCCATCATGCCATCACGTGTATGTCTCACGGGTGAAACGGTCAAAATAAAGTGTATTTTAGGATGATTTTTTAAAAATTCACGATAGGCCTGTGTAATTTCAGCAACCTGATTCATGTGTTTGGTAAATCGATGACTCACTTGTTTGTGGCAATTCGAAATGGGTCTGTTCAAAACATGGTCATGGTAATAAAAGGCTGAACCGAAGGTCAACAGAACAGAATCCGCTTGGTTTAAAAATTCCTTGGTTTCTTCTTGCTTGGCCTTAATCTCGTCTAATATACTTCCGGGATTTTGACTAATGAAATTGGAATGAAAATCAGGGTGTAAAAAAAAATCCCCTTCGCTGTATAAATCTGTGGCTTTTAGTGTCTCAAACGCTAAAGCATGTAACATGCGAAGGGGATTAAATTGAGTGCCAAAGGGCTGGTTTATTAATTTTAAAGACAATTCATCCAGTTTTTTCCCCATATTTTCAGCAAAACAGGAACCCGTCGATAATACCCTGCTAGTAGGCGTTAACTTATAATTAGAAACGGGAATGGGAAAATCAGTACTTAGTTTCAAGCTTTATGTTTTATTTGACAATCTTGATATCTTTTTTATTGGCCATTGGCCCATTGATCCATTTTCTTTTCTAAAACTTCCAATGGCATATTACCATCTTTAAGTAATTCATCATGGAAGTCTGAAATTTTAAATTTGGCACCTAATTGCTTCGTGAGTCTTTCTCTAATTTCTTTGATTTTTAGCGCGCCGATTTTATAACTTAATGCTTGAGCAGGGATGGCCATATATCTCTCAATTTCAGCGATAGTGCCTTCTTCGCTAAGTGGTTCATTGTCCATCATGAATTTAATGGCTTCCTCTCTTGTCATATTTTTCGAGTGCATTCCAGCATCTACAACTAATCTAATAGCCCGATGCATCTCATCTCCAAGAGCGCCCATGTATTGATATGGATCTGTGTACAAGCCTAATTCTTTCCCTAAACTTTCCGTATATAATGCCCAGCCTTCTGCATAGGCTGAATTTCCGCCAAAGCGTCTAAATTTAGGCAAATCTCCATTTTCTTGTTGCAAGCTAATTTGATAATGATGACCAGGGATGGCTTCATGTAGGAAAAGACTTTCCATTCCACTCGTTAAATTAAACGTCTTGGCATTTGTGATGGGAACATAAAAAATTCCAGGTCTCTTCCCATCTTCAGAACCTGCAAAATATTCTGCGGAGGCTGAGGCGGCTCGAAAAGCTTCCGTTTGTCGAATTTCAAATGGCGATTTAGGAACTCGGCCAAACATCGTTTTCAATGCAGGCTCCATTTTTTTATGAATCGCTTCAAAGGCGGCAAGAACTTCTGCAGGAGTTTTAAACGGAGTAAACTTAGGGTCGGTGCGCATGTACTCAAAAAATGCTTTCAAGTCCCCCTTGAATCCTACCGCGTCCTTTGTTTTCTCCATTTCTGTTTTAATTCGCTTGACTTCAGAAAGGCCAGTTTGGTAGATTTCATCTGCTGATTTGTCCGTCGTGGTCATCGTACGAATTAAATATTGATAGTAGGCCTTGCCGTTTGGGATATCACTAATTCCTGAACTCAGTCTTCCTTTGGGTAAATATTCTTCTTTCATGAAAATGGCCAATCGGCTATATGCAGGAAGAATGATTTGCGTTATGTTTTTAGTGTACAACTCAGTAAACTGTTTCTTTTCGGCTTCAGTAAAGTTTTTCGGGAAATTTTTAATAGGTCCATAAAAGGTACTTTCCTTTACATCTTTAACATTAAATGCGTCAAGTTGGGGTATGATTTTCACAATCAATGCTTTGGGTAAAACGTGTCCTGCAGCCATTCCTTTTTTGAAATAAACAATGGAACTATCTAAATAGGCAGCACCCTTCACCATTCTTTTAGACCAGTTTTCGTAATCTTTCAAGGTTTTAAAGGGTTGAATTACAGAGCCACTTCCCAACTGCGCGAACGTCAAATGGAAACCATAAAATTGGTTTAACGGAATTAGATTTTCTGGAAAGCTTAATCCTTCAAGGCCCAAATTGATCTCTCTTTCGATGAGGTCATAAGTTAGTTGGTCATTTGTATTTAGACTCTCGCGATTAATTTCTTGCAATGATTTTTGGTATTTCTCCAAAGTACTTTTGACTAAAGTTCTATGGCTATCAGTAAAGTCAATATTTAATAAATCATTGTAGCGATTATCCCCATTAAATGTGGCAGAAAGAGGACTTAATTTTAATTGATCCTCATAATAATCTGAAATAATTTGATCAAGCTGCGGATTTTTCTGTGTAGATTTTTTCTCTTTTTGGCAGGATAAAAATGAAAGAAGGCTTATAAATAGAATTAGTTTTTTCATTTGATGAGTTGATTGATTCGTTTGTTTATTTGATCTTTTTAAAATATTGGGTTGAAATCCGCGATCGCTCATTAGGCTAATTATTCCTGTTTGCAATGTATGGTAAGCAAGTAAAATTAGCAAAATTTTGGGAATCTGTGTAATTAAAAAGGCCTTCATGTTCACATTTGGACAAATTCAATATATTTGTATCTCACATGCATAGATCAATTTATTAATCAAATTCATATGTCGGAAATTACAGCCGAGCGCTTAAGACTTTCATTGAGGAACGATAATAAAGGTTGGAAAAAGTGGGGTCCTTACTTGACTGAGCGCCAGTGGGGAACTGTTCGCGAGGATTACAGCGCGCATGGAGATGCTTGGGGAAGTATTACGCATGACATGGCGCGGTCGAAGGCCTACCGTTGGGGCGAAGAAGGGATTGGAGGTATTTCAGATAATAAACAACATGTTTGTTTTGCTTTTTCTTTTTGGAATCATCGGGATCATATTATCAAGGAGCGTTTTTTTGGCTTGACGGGAGCGGAATCAAACCATGGAGAGGATGTCAAGGAATTGTATTATTACCAAGATGCCACGCCGACACATTCCTATCAAAAGATGTTGTATAAGTATCCCCAACAAACGTTTCCTTATGATAAATTAATCCAAGAAAGTAAAAAGCGTAACCGATTAGAGCCTGAATACGAGCTTTTGGACACAGGTATTTTTGATGAAAACGAGTATTTTGATATTTCTATGGAATATGCAAAAGGGGATGAGCAAGATATTTTAATTAAAATAACGGTTGAAAATAGAGCAAAAGTAGCGGCACCGATCACCGTTTTGCCGACTATTTGGTACCGGAATACGTGGTGTTGGGGCTATGAAAATTATCAATATAAACCCCTTTTAACGGGTGTGGGAAATTCATTTATTGAGGTGGATCATCGAGTGGTGGGCCGGTTCAAATTATATGCTGAGGAAGCAGATGAGTTTATATTTTGTGATAATGAAACAAATTTTGAGCGGCTACATCAGTCACCTAATTTATCTCATTTTACCAAGGACGGGATCAATGATTATATTGTCAATAAAAGTAAAAATTCAATCAATCAAAATCACATAGGGACCAAAGCCGCGGCTCGTTATACTGCGAAAATTCCTGCCGGGGGAAAGAAAGTATTTAGGTTGAGATTAGTCGATCACACACTAAAGAATCCCTTTGAAGATTTTGATGCTATTTTTCAGACCAGAATTGAGGAGGCGGATGAATTTTATGATTCGATTCAGAAGGGGGTAGATGATCCGGCTTTAAAGTTGTTGCAACGACAATCCTATGCGGGTATGTTGTGGACTAAACAGTGGTATTATTATAATGTTTTTGAATGGATTAAGGGAGATCCTGCGATGCCGAGGCCAGATGCCAACCGGAAGTTTGGGCGAAATAATTCATGGCGACATTTATATACGGCTAATATTTTGTCAATGCCCGACAAGTGGGAATATCCATGGTTTGCAGCTTGGGATTTAGCGTTTCATACGATTCCTTTGGCAAGACTGGACCCTGATTTTGCCAAAAGGCAATTGGCCGTCATCCTGCGTGAATATTACATGCATCCCAACGGCCAAATTCCGGCTTATGAGTGGTCGTTTTCAGATGTGAATCCTCCGGTTCATGCTTGGGCTACGTGGAAAGTGTATGAAATAGACAAGGAGATGAATGGCGGAAAGGGCGATATTGTTTTCTTGGAGCGCATATTTCATAAGTTATTATTGAATTTTACTTGGTGGGTCAACTTAAAAGATGCGGGGGGAGATAATATTTTTGGGGGAGGGTTTTTGGGAATGGATAATATAGGAGTTTTTGATAGATCTTCTAGTTTGCCCACAGGTGGACATTTAGAGCAAGCGGATGGGACAGGATGGATGGCGATGTATAGCTTAAATATGTTACGAATCGCCTGTGAAATTTCCATTGAAAATCCGGTATATCAAGATATGGCATCTAAATTTTTCGAACATTTTCTTCACATCGCTGGAGCTATGCAATCCATCGGTGGAGAGAAATTGAATTTATGGGATGAGGATGACCAGTTTTATTACGATATGTTGCACAAGGAAGATGGTAGTGCGATGCTATTAAAAGTCCGATCGATGGTAGGTTTAATTCCATTATTTGCCGTCGAAGTGTTGACCTCGGAAATGTTAGATAAATTACCCGCATTTAAACGTCGGGTGGAATGGGTATTAAACAATCGTCCTGATTTAGCCTCCTTAATTTCTCGTTGGTATGAACCAGGAAAAGGTGAAAGCCGACTGCTTTCAATTTTACGTGGGCATCGGATGAAAATGATTTTGAAGCGGATGTTTGACGAATCGGAGTTTTTGTCTGATTTTGGGATTAGGTCTTTGTCCAAATACCATCAGGAGCATCCTTATAAATTTGCCTTTGATGGAGGTTCGATGCAAGTGGATTATACACCTGCAGAATCAACGGGAGATATGTTTGGTGGAAATTCAAATTGGCGTGGCCCGATCTGGTTTCCTATGAATTATTTAATTTTGGATTCCTTGTCCAAGTTTTCGGAATATTATGGAAGTGATTATGAGGTGGAATATCCAACTAATTCAGGCCAAATGATGAATATAAAAGAAGCTGCATTTGGAGTATCAAAACGATTATTAGCTATGTTTACGCCTGG
>Ga0114958_10003406_pt1 | contig 11371 bp, 10 predicted proteins | sample C_130208_EF_Meta_FD_89577 | JGI IMG/M metagenome (GOLD analysis project Ga0114958, IMG submission 89577) | Freshwater microbial communities from Lake Croche, Canada to study carbon cycling - C_130208_EF_MetaG | ecosystem: Environmental > Aquatic > Freshwater > Lake | place: Lake Croche, Canada... | reverse complement strand
GCTCTAGATGCTACGAGTTCAGTTGTATTTAATACATTAGTACTCTGCCGCGCCACTTGCTGATCACTACCAAAATCGGCAGCAAGATGGACCATTGCAAAGCAATGAGGAGAAGGTTCACGGGATCGCCATCAAAGCTTGCCGCTCCCAGTTTTGCGCCAGCGATGTAGGAGAGCGTTCCGAAAATGAGGCCCAAGAGCGCCGTCAAGGCCAAGGGGATGTGCTTGAGAAAGGACAAAGAGTGGTTCAGGGTCAACAAGAACAAGACCCAAACCATCCATAACCAAAATGGACTTATGAAGTGGATGGCCCAGCCGTAAAAGCCCATGATGTTGAAAGCTTGAACACACGTGTCAGCTGCAATTCCAATCGGTAAACCAAGGAGCATCAATTGAAGGTCTTTGCTGCGAAGGGGATTGGCGTAGAGATGCATGAACACCAACAGGAGGCACAACACCATGGCAGGCCACTCTAAGTTTCTGGAGACGCTTAGCACGCAGGCAAACCAGCCCAGTTGGAAAAAGAGAGCATTGATGAATTTATTCATGCATCCATTGTAGGTATGAATGGCAACAAAACCATGACGATCCTAGAGCGGTCCTAGAGCGGTCCTAGAGCGGTCCTAGAGCGGTCCTAAAGAGAACACTTCAAAATTCTAAACGGTCTTGGACCCAGGGTTGCCCATCAAGGCACAAAGCGGCTCCTGCATTTCTCTTGAGCAAATGGATCAAGATCAACCAAATTGATTTTTTCAAGGCGCGCACATCCATGTTCTGCTTGCTCCTCGAGGATTGAACGTGTGCCCCAGTAGCTATTTCCAATGACCCTCATTGAGAGAATCAATGAAGGCCATCGCAATTTCTTTCTATAATCACACTCAATGAGTTTATCTCATTCCATAGTTTTTATTTATCAACCAAAAGGAAACCCCATGTCCCTGATCAATACGCAAGTACAACCCTTTAAAGCCCAGGCTTTTCACAACGGTAAATTCGTTGAAGTGAGCAACGAAGCCCTCAAAGGCAAATGGTCTGTCTTGATTTTCATGCCAGCCGCTTTCACCTTCAACTGCCCAACAGAAGTTGAAGATGCTGCAGACAACTATGCAGAATTTCAAAAAGCCGGTGCTGAAGTCTACATTGTCACCACCGACACGCATTTCTCACACAAAGTGTGGCACGAAACCTCTCCTGCCGTTGGCAAAGCGAAGTTCCCACTCGTTGGTGACCCCACACACCAGTTGACAAGAGCTTTTGGTGTGCACATTGAAGAAGAGGGTCTGGCTTTGCGTGGCACCTTCATCATCAATCCCCAAGGTGTGATCAAGACGCTTGAAGTTCATGACAACGCCATTGCACGTGACGTGAAAGAAACTTTGCGCAAATTAAAGGCAGCCCAATATGTGGCCAACAATCCTGGTCAAGTTTGTCCTGCTAAGTGGAACGAAGGTGCCAAGACTTTGACGCCATCGCTCGATTTGGTCGGCAAGATCTAAACAGTTCTTCTGCTCAAAGGGGTGTGTTGTGCGCCCCTTTTGTCAGAAATTTGTTACCTGTCATCACTTTAAAAGCTTTGAAGTTTTGATTGCTTTTTTGTCCCTTAAGGAGATCCCATGCTTGAAACTCAAATGAAAACACAGCTACAAGCGTATCTGCAAAACCTCAGAACGCCGATCCGTTTGATCGCTTCATTGGACGAGAGTGAAAAAAGTGTAGAACTGCGGGAGCTTTTACAAGAAATCACAGAATTGTCTGACAAGGTCCATTTTGACGATTCTGGCTTGGATGCTCGTAAGCCCTCCTTTGTCGTTGCAAAAGAGGGGGAAACCAGCGGCGTGCGGTTTGCTGCCATTCCACTCGGTCATGAATTCACCTCCTTGGTGTTGGCTCTTTTATGGACGGGTGGACATCCCCCCAAAGTGGATGCAGAAGTTCTCGAACAGATCAAAGCCTTGGACGAGCCGATGAAGATGGAGGTCTACATGTCCTTGTCTTGCCACAATTGTCCAGACGTTGTGCAAGCGGCAACCTTGATGGCCATTTACAACCCCAAGATTCAAACCACAGTGATCGACGGCTCCTTGAACCAAGCCGAGGTTGAGAGCAGGCAGGTGATGGCCGTGCCGATGGTCTACATCAACGATCATGTTTTTGGCTCCGGTCGCATGAGTTTGGAGGAAATTGTAGGCAAACTGGATCACAAGTCTGCCGAGCGTGATGCGCAGAAGTTGAACGCAAAAGATCCCTATGATGTGCTCATTGTGGGGGGTGGGCCTGCTGGTGCTGCTGCAGCGGTTTACGCTGCAAGAAAAGGCATTCGAGTGGGTCTGGTCGCTGAGCGCTTTGGCGGACAAGTCAACGACACCATGGGCATTGAAAATTACATCTCTGTCTTGGAGACCGATGGTCCAAAATTCGCCTCTGCGCTTGAGCAGCAGGTCAAGCACTACGAAGTGGACATCATGGACTTGCAAAAAACGAAAAAAATCACGCCAGCCTCTGACATCGGGGGCATGCTTCAAGTTGAAATGGTCAATGGGGGCATCTTGAGCGCAAGAAGTGTGATCGTCTCCACGGGTGCACGTTGGAGAAACATCAACGTTCCTGGTGAGCAGGAGTACAAAAACAAGGGCGTGGCCTATTGCCCGCATTGCGATGGACCTTTGTTCAAAGGCAAACGTGTCGCGGTCATCGGTGGCGGTAACTCAGGCGTTGAGGCTGCGATCGATTTGGCGGGTGTGGTTGGCCATGTGACGTTGTTTGAGTTTGCAAGTGCTTTGAAAGCCGATGCCGTCTTGGTGACCAAACTTCGAAGTCTTAGCAACGTGAGCATCCATGTGAATGCACAAACCACAGAGATCACTGGAGACGGACAAAGGGTCAATGGCTTGAAGTACAAAGATCGCTCTTCCAATGAAGAGCTCACCTTGGCCATCGAGGGTGTGTTTGTTCAAATTGGTTTGGTGCCCAACACGGAGTTTTTGAAAGGCACGGTCGAGCTCAGTCCATTTGGCGAAATCAAAATCGATGACCGTTGCCACACCAATGTCGCGGGGCTTTTTGCAGCTGGAGACGTGACGACTGTCCCGTTCAAGCAAATCGTCATAGCGGCGGGCGAGGGCTCCAAAGCTGCACTCAGCGCTTTTGATTATTTGATTCGAACGCCCGCTCCAGTGCTTGCCAAAGAGCCAGAAACGGTTTAGTTTTCGGTGAGGGCTTTTGCACCCCAAGCCCCACCTATTTTTAAGGGATACTTCGATTGACGAGGTGTCAAATTCGATCAAAAATTCGCGCATGAAAGCACAAGCCATTGTTTTTGACGCGCCCAAGTCTTTGTCTCTTCGCCCATTGGACCTGGTCCCTATGGGGCCAGGCGACTTGGAGGTTGCGGTCTCCTTTAGCGGTATCAGCACGGGAACAGAGCGCTTGCTCTGGGATGGAAGCATGCCCCCCTTTCCAGGACTGTCCTATCCCTTGGTGCCAGGGTACGAAGCCGTGGGTGTGGTGGTCAACGTAGGCCCTGAGGTCAAAACCTTCCATGTGGGGGACTTGGTTTTTTTACCCGGTTCGTACGCCTTCCAAGGTGTTCAAAATTTATTCGGCGGCACAGGATCTAGGCTCGTTGCTCCCTTTGAGCGTGCGGTCAAACTGAGCCCTGAATTGGCCGACAAAGGTGTTTTGTTGGCCTTGGCTGCGACAGCTCATCACGTCTTTACCGTGGGCAGAGAGGGCTTGCCTCTTGTCTACCCCGATTTGATCATTGGTCACGGCATCATGGGCCGCTTGTTGGCTCGCATGGTGGTCGCCGCCGGAAAGCCCCCGCCCGTTGTTTGGGAGACCCAAGCCCTGAGGCAAACCGGAGCCCAAGGCTACAGCGTCGTTCACCCTGATCAAGACACGCGAAAAGATTACAGCTGTATTTGCGATGTCAGTGGGGACAGTGGTATTTTGAACATCGTCATCCCAAGGATGCGCCCCGGTGGAGAAGTGGTCTTGGCAGGTTTTTACAAGCAAGACCTGTCCTTTGCCTATGCCTCTGCTTTCATGAGAGAGGCCACGATTCGTGTCGCGGCGCAGTGGAAAAAGCATGATTTGGCAGCTGTAGCTGCCATGTTTCACGACGGGTCTTTGTCTCTAGAGGGTCTGATCACTCACACCGAGAGGCCAGAACGAGCCCAGCAGGCCTATGAGACGGCTTTTGGGGACCCCTTGTGTTTAAAGATGGTCATTGATTGGCGTCAAAGTGCCTAACCAGATCAAGATGACCTCTGATGCTTTGCTGTGCTCCATGCCTAGACAGATGTCTTGAACGGTGTGAAGTTGGTCTGGGTGTCGAAGTGATCCTCGTTTTCTTGGCGCTTTAGAAAATTAACCACCACATAGGTCAAGGGGGTGGCCAAAATTTCCCAAGAAGTTTTTAAGATGTATTGAACCATGGCGACCTGGAGCACTTGTTCCAGGGGCCAAATGCCATAAAAAGCAATGAAATAAAAGAGACTTGAATCGACCAATTCACCGACTGCGGTCGATCCGATGGTTCTCATCCATAGGTGTCGGCCTTGGGTCCAAATTTTAAGCTTCGCAAGCACAAAGGCATTGACAAGGCTACCGGCCCAAAATGCCAACATGGAACCCGCCACGATTCTCCAAGTGTTTCCAAAGACAATCTCTAGGCCACTTTGCAAGGCGGTGTTGTAATCGCCTTTTGCAGGTTCAAGGGCCACCACGATGCTGGACATGAGGGCGGCAAAAAGGAGGGCGGCAAAGCCACACCAAACGGCTCGTCTGTCGTGGGCATAACCGTACACTTCGGTGAGGATGTCTCCAAAAAAATAGGAGATGGGAAAGAAAAGTATGCCTGCTCCAAAGACGACTTCACCCAGCCAGGGTAAATGGATGGTCGCTACTTTGCCCGCACCAATGAGATTGGAGCAAAGCAAAACCGTGACGAAGGCCACAACGATAAAGTCGTAATAACGGTGGTTTTTTTTAGGCATATGAGTTTGCAGCTCGTTCATGGGTGAATATATTTTAGCGAACAAATATTCCACCAGTGAAATTATAGGCTGTGATTGCAAGCCAAGTTGGTTAGACTAGCACCCTACAGGAGCTCTCTTATGGTTCAATATTTTTCAATCTCTCAAGTCATGGCTTGGGCTTTTTTGTGCGTGTTCCAAACAGTCGCCCTTGGGGTGGTCTTTCCTGAAAAACCCATACGAATCATTGTGCCTTTCTCACCTGGTGGAGGGACAGATCTCATCTCAAGGACTTTGGGCAGTTTGATGTCTTTGGACTTGGGGCAGCCCGTCCTCATTGAAAACAAACCAGGAGCCAGCACCCTCATTGGGACCGACGCTTTGGCCAAAAGTGCCCCAGATGGGTACGCCATGGTGATGGCCACTTTGGCTCACGCTGTCAATCCAAGCCTTCAAGCCAAGTTGCCCTATGCACAAGAGACGGCGTTTGCCCCAGTGATCTTGATTGGTCGCTCGCCCAATGTGTTGGTGGTGACGGAGAGCAGTCCCTTCAAGAGCTTTCAAGATGTGATGAATGCGGCCAAGTCCAACCCGGGTAAATTGTCCTATGCCTCTCAAGGTGCGGGAACATCGGCCCACTTGGCGGGTGAGTTGTTCAATTTCTTGGCAAAAACAGAGGTCACTCACATCCCTTACAAGGGTGCGGGGCCTGCCTTGACAGATCTCTTGGGTGGGCAAGTTGACATGATGTTTGCAACGGCCTCGGCGGTCGGGGGGTTCATCACCACCGGCAAACTGCGTGCTTTGGCCGTGACCACCTCAGAGCGTTCACCCACAGCCCTTTTGTCCAAAGTGCCAACCGTTGCTGAATCAGGTCTACCTAGCTATGTGGCCGAGAGTTGGTATGGCTTGTTCGTGCCAGCGGGCACGCCAGAGGCGATTGTACAAAGGTTGAATTTGGCCGCCAAAAAAGCAGCTCAATCAGACACCTTTAAACAAAAAATAGAAAAAGAAGGTTTGATCGTGAGCGCCGGAACGCCAGATGCCTTTGATCGCTACGTCAAAGCCGAAGAGGTGCGTTGGAGAGCCGTTGTTAAAGCCGCCAATATCAAAGCAGAATAAGGAGCAGTCCATGCAAAATTTCGAACTCATTGAATTTTCACTTCAAGACCATATCGCAACGGTCACCCTCAACAGGCCCGACAAACGCAACGCCATCAGCGACAGCATGAGGTTGGAGCTCATTGCTGTTTTTGAGCATGTGGCAGCTGATAAAAAGATCAAGGCCATGGTTTTAACGGGCAAGGGCAAAGGCTTTTGTGCTGGCGGAGATATAGCGGGCATGGAGAGGAGAATGAGTTCACCGACTGGTGAAATCGCCTTCAACGGTTGGCACAGGCAGCAACGCGTGCACTACACACAGTCCCTCTTGCACACCTTGCCAAAGCCCGTGATCGCTGCGGTCAACGGGGCGGCATCGGGTTTGGGCGCTGACACTGCCTTGGCCTGTGATTTTGTGTTGGCCAGTGAGCATGCCAACTTCACTTGGTCTTACATCCACCGAGCCATTGTCCCAGACGGAGGGGGCATGTACTTTCTGCCCAGACGTGTGGGTCTGGCCAGGGCCAAAGAGTTGATTTTTTCTGGTAGAAAGGTCGACGTCAACGAGGCTTTGGCGCTTGGTATCGTTGACCGGTTGAGCACGTCGGCCAATCTTTTGTCGGATGCGCAAGCCTGGGCCGAGCAAATGAGCACGGGTTCATCCACGGCCTTGGCCTTGAGCAAAACCATTTTGAATCAATCTTTCGAATTGTCCTCTCATCAAATCTTTGAGCAAGGCAGTCAAGCCCAAGGTATTTGTTACTCAAGCACCGAGCACCGCGAGTCGGTGATGGCGTTTCTCTCCAAATCTACGCCCAAGTGAACATGTCTTCCGTTCGACAACTTCTCAGCCCTGCCAGTGTCGCCGTGATCGGCGCTTCAAGTGATCCCAAGAAAACCGCAGGTCGCCCCATCGCCTATTTACAAAAGAACGGCTATGCGGGGCGCATTTTTCCGGTGAACCCCAAGCTCACTGAAATCAATGGGATCAAGTGCTACGCCAGTATTTCCGCTCTACCTGAAGTGCCCGAAGTGGCCATCGTTTTGTTGGGTGCCGAGCGTGCACATTTGGCCGTGAAAGAGTTGTCAGACTTAGGCGTGGCCGCTGCCATCATTTTGGCCAGTGGCTACTCTGAGACGGGCGAGAAGGGCCTAGTTCGACAGGCGCAACTGCTGAAGGCCGCAGGCAAGATGAGACTTTTAGGGCCCAACACCATCGGCTTGGTCAATTTAACTGAAAATATCGTTTTATCCGCTTCAGGTGCTTTGGAGATGGAGCATTTGAAAGCGGGCAACATTGGGGTGGTTTCTCAAAGCGGGGGCATCTTGGGCTCCCTTTTATCTAGAGCCACAGCCAATGGCATTGGACTGTCAAAACTGATTTCAACCAGCAATGAGGTTGATCTCGAGTTGTCTGACTTTATCGATCACTTGGTGGACGATCCAAGCACTGAGGTCATTGCCTTGTACATCGAGGCGATCAGGCATGCGGACAAATTTCGAGCTGCTGCTCTTCGTGCGGCGTCCGTGGGTAAGCCGCTGGTGGCCTTTAAAGTTGGAAGGTCACCAGCTGGTGCACAAGCGGCCGTGTCCCATACGGGTGCCTTGGCGGGTTCTGATCGCATGTACGACGCACTTTTCAAGCACACTGGGGTGATCAGGGCGCAGAGCTTCAGTGACTTGCTGGACATCTCCATGTCCTTGTCAAACCAAAAAAAGTTGCTTGGAAAACGGGTGGCCATTTTGACCTCCACAGGAGGTGCTGGCACCTTGATCTCTGACGCGCTAGGTGTCAGTGGCTTTGAAACACCACCTCCCGATGACTTGACCGCGCAGGCACTCAGAGCTTTACAAACGGGTGAAGAAGCCGTCTTGGATCGCAACCCCATCGATGTCACACTCGCAGGCCTTCAACCTGATTTGCTCAGGGGTGCTATCAACCTATTGTTGCAAAGTCCCAGCTACGATGCGCTTGTCATCGTGGTTGGTTCTTCTAGCATTGCCAGGCCAGAATTGATGGCAGGTGCCATCAAGGACTGCTTGCCCTTGTCGGAAAAACCTGTGTTGGCCTACATCAGTCCACATGCACCCCAGGCGGGACAATTGCTCACAAGTTATGGCGTGCCGTCCTTTGCAGCGGCAGAAAGTATAGCTGCTTCGTTGTTGGGCATGTTCCACGTTCAGACTTGGCGTGCGCCGGTGGTGAGGCCCTCCAAGCTCACCCTTGTCAACGTGCCTGGGACTGGAAATTTGAATGAATTTGAATCCAAGCGTTTGTTCGAGCAGTTTGGTCTTTCTTGTACGCGCGAGTTTGTGGTCAGCGATGCAAGTCAAGCTGCTTGCGTGGCCGCGAAAATGAAGGGACCCGTTGTTTTGAAGATCTTGTCGAGTGAAGTGCTTCATAAAAGTGAAGTGGGCGGCGTGGCCGTTGGTTTGGATCCACTGACGGTAGGTCCACGGTTGGAGCAAATGAAGTTGGATGTGCAAAAGGTGACTGGAAAACCCCCAGAGCAGTTTCTCGTTCAAGACATGGTGCGTGGTGGGACAGAGATGATGATGGGCATGTACAAAGACCCCTTGGGTACAGCGATTTTATTAGGCATGGGAGGCGTTGCTGCTGAGTTGCTGCAAGACACCTGCATGAGGATGCTTCCCTCAACGGGTGGGTTGAGCTCAGTTGAGGCACTTGAAATGGTCAAAGAGCTGAAAACTTGGCCTTTGCTCAACGGCTACCGCGGCAAGCCAATATGTGATGTGGACGCCTTGGTCAAAGCCCTTGTTACCTTCTCTGAAATGGTTCAATCTCTCAATGAGCATCTCTTGGAGGTCGAGATCAACCCGCTGTTCGTTTTGCCAAAAGGCTTGGGTGTGGTGGCGGGCGATGGCATCGTGGTGTTGAGTTAAAGTTCAAAAGGCAAGACTTCCCTGGTTTCAAACGTCTTCTTTGTCTTTTTTGAGCTGACTGTTTCCCATCTTGAGAAAAGACCGCAAGTGCATCTGTTTTCAGTGAGGTAGCCTGGTCACAGATGAAGCAGGGCAAGAACGACGCACTTCCTAGTTGGATTTGACTTTCAAGGGTGTCGATAAACGATATCCCGATCCGTGAACCGTTTTAATCTCAAAAGCTTGGCCTTTGAAGTTGAACAGTTTAGAGCGCAAGCGACTGATCAAAACTTCTAGGCGGACTTTGTCAAACGAAGAGCGCACCGTTTCACCGCCCAATCTATCGATCAAATCTTCATAGGTGCAGTGTGTTGAGCTTTGCGCTAAAGTCTTTAGTGTAGTGGTCTCTTTTGGGGTCAGGCTCAACACATCGGCTTCAGGTGCTACAAGGTACATGCTTTTCAAATGGAGTGTCCAACAAGCCAAGGCAGGGTCTTTGGTGAGAGAAGCACCAGAAGTTCTTCGCAAAAGGTTACGGATCACCGCCAAAATTTCTTCAGGACGCGTGGGCTTGGTCAAATACACATCTGCCCCAGCTTGGTACCCTTCCGTACGCTCGCTGCCCATGACCCTGGCCGTGAGCATGACAATACCAAGGTGGGGATAAACATTTCTCAACCATTTGCACAGGCTGATGCCATCTTCGCTGGGTAAGTTCAGATCCAACATGACGATGTTGGGGGTGAAACTCGAAAGCATGGCTCTCATGTGCTCGCCGTCGTACGCACACTTGGTGGCATAGCCAGCTGACTCCAAGACCAAGGACAACTCTTCACTGACTCGCATGTTGTCTTCAACAAGGAGCACAGTGCCTAGAGCGGGCTTGGGCTCGTTGGACAGATGGTGTTGGTGGTGGTCGACAGTCATGCTTAAACCAAAAGTGAAAATTGGAATTGAATGATATTTTTTTCAATGGTCAAAGTAATTCGACTGCCCAAGGCTTGCGCCATGGACTGAGACAACCAAAGACCCAGGCCAGCACCAGATTGTTTTTTTGCACTCTCTGCCCTGTAATAGCGTTCAAAAACTCGCAATGGATCAGGCGCAGCACCAGGTAAGAGTTCGTTGGAGACCGTGAACAAAAGCAGTTCATGAGCTTCGATGGTTAATCTCTCAACCTTGAATTCAATCAGCGTTTCATTGACAGAGTACTTCAAAGCATTGGTCAATAAATTGTTCAAGATGATTTTCAAGTAATGTGTGTCCGTGCGAAACTCAAAGTCAGAATGGATGGATCGGGTGATGGCGTAGATCCTTTCGCTGTCTTGAGAGGCCTTGATGGAAGCGAGCAAGTCCTTGATGCGTATTTTCTCAAAGGTGAGGGGCATATAGCCTTGCTCGTATTTATCGATCTCAGAGCAGCGTTCAATGATGTCATCAATTTCTTGTAGTGAGCGCCCGATGGATTGAGCTCTCAGTTGGGTGGGGTCGTCTGGTCGTAAGCGGTTTTGTATCACGCTTAATGCCATTTGACTGGCCATCAAAGGATTCTTGAGCTCATGGGCGATCATGGCCGTAAATTTTCTCTGTTGATCCAGACGAAGCGTCTCCTTCTCTAGGTTTAAATTCGCGTCATTGAGTTTGCCGCTCAGTGAAGAAATTCTGGTGTTGGTGAATTTGTTGTAAGACCAGAAGGTCATCATAAAGAAAGTAAAAGGTCCAAGGATTCTTAGAGATATAAGTCTGATGAATTCGGTATTTTCGACGGTAAAAAATACACCCATGTACTCAAAAAGTAAGCCGGTTGGCCGAAAAATGGGGAGAATCAACAAAAGAAAGGTTATTTTTTCTGACATCAATGTCAATTGATTTCTGGACTCCATCGCTTGCAAAATCAAAATCACAAATAAAGCCCATCTGCCAATTTGAAAAACATAGGCCAAGTAATCAACCGCAGTGGAGCCATCATAAAAAGAATACAACAGGTTAAGGCCAACGACGATGACCACTCCCCAACCCAACTTGATGCGCCGACCATCTTTAAAAAGTTGGTCAGCGATGACAAACCAAAACGATGTGAAAATAAATATCGTTGAACACAAGAAAACGGGTAGGATCTCTTGCGCAATATTTTGATTGATGCCAAAGATCAAAGGTAAAAACCCCATCAGGCATACCCAGCAGCAAGCAGCCGTGATGGACAACATCAGTGCGCCAACGCTCACCCAATTGAAGTGGGACACGAGATGGTAGATGGACAAAATTCCAATGATCAGCATCATGGTGAGCGCCATGGCAAAAAACATATCAATTCGACGTTGAAAATTGGTCATCGAATCTTGGTTGTCAATTGACAGGTACATGCGAAAATCAATGTTCGAACTCACATGCAGGAAAATTTTTCTATCTGGC
>Ga0114958_10003400_pt1 | contig 11380 bp, 11 predicted proteins | sample C_130208_EF_Meta_FD_89577 | JGI IMG/M metagenome (GOLD analysis project Ga0114958, IMG submission 89577) | Freshwater microbial communities from Lake Croche, Canada to study carbon cycling - C_130208_EF_MetaG | ecosystem: Environmental > Aquatic > Freshwater > Lake | place: Lake Croche, Canada... | reverse complement strand
TCGTAGTCATGCCTTCAGGCTGCTCTAACATCCCCCTGAAGGGATGAACTACGACCGGTTAGCACGCTCCAAAAGCCGTGCTTTCAAGATCTCGGCGCGCTTCAGGCAGTCTTCGGGGGTCGCTCCAAGAAAATTGACGTGACCCATTTTCCGGCGGCCGATGGCGCGGCGCTTTCCATAAAGATGCAGGAAGGCCTCGTTGTCCTCGAACAGCGGAGTCCAATCAGGGAGGGTGGTTTCGTCCGGCCACATGTCGCCTAACAGATTCAGCATGACCACCGGCGAAAGCAGGCGTGTCGACCCGAGCGGCAGGCCGCAGACGGCGCGGAGCTGTTGCTCGAACTGGCTGGTCGCGCACGCGTTGACGGTGTGGTGGCCGGAGTTGTGCGGACGCGGAGCCATCTCGTTGACAAGAAGATCACCGCTTGGGAGTAGGAAAAATTCGACCCCGAGGATGCCACGGTAATCGAGCGCCGCCGCGACGGATTTGGCGATCTCCTGCGCGCGCATCGCGACTTCATCGCTGATGCGGGCCGGGACGATCGAGACGTCGAGAATGTGATGGCGGTGACGATTCTCGGCGGGATCATAGGTGACCATCGTGCCGTCGCCGCCGCGCGCGACCATGACCGAGAGTTCCTTTTCGAAGGGCACGAAGCCCTCCAATACAGCGCGGTCGGCGTCGAACGCGGCCCACACGGCAGCGGCATCCTCGGTCCCTTCGAGCTTCACCTGGCCCTTGCCATCGTAGCCGAACGCAGCGGTCTTCAGCACGCCGGGACCATTGAGTTCCTTCATCGCGGTGGCGAGTTCCTCCGCCGAAGAAACGATGGCGAACCAAGTGCAGGGGATGCCATGCTCGCGGAGGAAGGATTTCTCCCGCTCGCGGTTCTGGCAGATCGCGATGGCAGCGGGTGATGGAAACAACTCCATGCAGCGCGACACCGAATCAAGTGTGGCGCGCGGGATGTTTTCAAACTCGACGGTGGCCAGCGTGGCGGTGGCGCAGAACTCCTCACGGGCGTCGGGATCGTCGAAGGGCTTGTCGATCACGTGGTTCGCGAGTTCGACCGCGGGCGCCTCGAGTCCGCCGGTCCACACCACGGTGCGAATGTTCATCCGCCTTGCGGCGAGTGCAAGCATCCGACCGAGTTGGCCAGCGCCAAGAATGCCCAGGGTAAAGCGTGGATCGCCGATTGCGGGTTGCGGGGTCATGCGTCCGGCGACAAGGGCGGAAGTTTGGCGGCCTGGACGTCGGCGGTCTGCTTCGCGCGGAAGGCGGCGAGTTTCTCCAGCAACTCGGGAGAGTCGTTGGCGAGCATTGCGACGGCGAACAGCGCGGCATTGATCGATCCAGCCCTGCCGATCGCGAAGGTGGCGGTCGGAATTCCGGCGGGCATCTGGACGATGGAAAGGAGCGAGTCGACGCCGCTCAGGGTCTTGGACTCCACCGGCACGCCGAGCACCGGCAGGTCGGTGATGGCGGCGGTCATGCCCGGTAAATGGGCGGCACCACCGGCACCGGCGATGATCGCTTTCAGTCCACGGCCACGGGCGGCGGCGGCGTATGAGTAAAGCTTGTCGGGCGTTCGGTGGGCGCTGACGACCTCGGCCTCCCAGGCGATGCCGAAGCCCTCCAGCGTGTGTGCGGCATGGAGGAGGGTGGGCCAGTCGGAAGTGCTGCCCATGATGATCCCGACGAGTGGGGTGTCGCTCATGTCGGGAGCGTGGGCGCGGATGCCCCGGATCGTCAATGGCGGAGGCACCTTTGGAATCTACGATCTCCGATCCGATCCACGGTCTCTTCCTCCCTCACCCCATGAACCCGAGCTTCTCGAAGTTGCCCTTGAGGATCGGTTTTGAAGGGGTCTTGAGCCAGTTCTCGAGGACGGTGGCGTAGATGCCGCGGAAGTCGGTGGTGAACTTCAGATCGCCCTGTGAAAGGTCGGTGAGGCTGGGGTGCTTCCCGGCGAGTCCGCCCTTGACCGGTTGGCCGAGGACGAAGAGGCAGGAACCCTGGCCGTGGTCGGTGCCGCCGCTGGCGTTCTCGTTCACGCGGCGACCGAACTCGGAAAACGTCATGACGACGACACGGTCGGCGTTCCCCTGTTCCTTGAGGTCGGCCATGAAGGATTTCAGCGAGGCATCGAGCTGCTGGAGCAGGCGCTCGTGGGTGCCGTCCTGGTTGTTGTGGGTGTCGAAGCCGCCGTGCGAAACGTAAAACACACGGGTCGGCAAGCCGCCGGCGATCATGCGACCGACCAAGTTGAGGCTGCGCGAAAGGGGAGATCCGTCATACTCGGCCTTGCTCTTGTGCTTGGCCGCGATTTCCAGAATTTTCGCAGAGCTGACGCGGGCATCCAGAGCGACGCGTTCAAGGAACGCGAGGTTGCTTTCGCCCTTCACGCCCCCGGTCTTTCCACCTGCGGGCATGGCGATCGATCCTCCTTCGGCGGGCGCGTCGTTTTCACCATCGGGCCGGTTGAGGTCGTCGAAGAATTCCTCCGCCATCACCTTGTCGCCGCCGCTGTGGATCCAGCGGTAGAGCTCTGGCGAAGACAGGCAGATGCCGGGATTGTTGATCGCGCCGAAGGACTCCGGCTGCGTCTTGTTGAAGCTGATGCCGACGGTCGGATCCGCGCCGGGGCAGGCGTTGTCGAAGTAGCGGCCGAGCCATCCGGTGTTCGAGTGGTTCGACGGATCGGCGGTCTCCCAGATCGAGGTGGAAACGAAATGCGAGCGGTTCGGATTGGGGTAACCCACGCCCTGGATGATCGAGAGGTCGCCTTCTTTGAACTGAGAGCCGAGCCAGGGCATCGCCGAGTTCAGGCCGCAGTAATCGGAGAGCTTGATGATGTCCTTCTCGCTCTTGGCAAGCCGTGGGCGGGCTTTGTGATAGGCATCGTCGCCGAAGGGAACGAGCGTATTGAGCCCATCGTTGCCACCGGCGAGTTGGACGACGACGAGAATCGGCCCATCCTTGCCGGTCACGCCCTGGACAGCGAGGTCCTTGGAGGTGTTGTGAAGTTGGGCAAATGTCTGATCAACAAACATCGGCACCGTCCAGGAGGCGGAGGCACCGAGCAAGGTTGAGCGCAGGAAATCACGGCGAGTTTTCATAAAAATGGTTTCGAATTTCGAGTTATCTTCAGCACAACTGGTAGTCTGGCGTGCTGAGCATCAGGTGGATCAGCTCGGCGATCTCATGGTTGGTGAAGATCACGCCGGCTTTTTCTTCGGCGAAAGCGAGGAAGCGTTTGCGATGGGCCTCGGGCAGCGGAGCTTGGAAAAAGCGGAAGCCGAGCGTGTCGATGAGGTCCTCGTGACGGTTGCGAAGCTCGCGCGGCACGACCTTGTCGTAGTCGGGACCTTTCCAGAAGCGCGCGGCGGCGGCCCTGCCGTTGGCCATCTGCTCGTCGCTCGCATTCTTCCTGAATAACTGAAACTGCTGCCCGCTCGGGGCTGGGTTCGGCGCGCTCTCGTCCATCATTTCGCCGTCCTGCATCATCATGTCGTCGTTGCTCGCGACGAGCCCGGGCGCTTCCTGCGCACCCTTGGTGATGAAGCCGGCGACGTTGTAGCGCGTAAGCAGCGTGCTGGTGTTGATCCAGGCTTTTCCCCAGTCCCAACCGGCGACGTTCGGCGGCATGAAGAGCACCTGCCCGAGCTGCTGCTGGGCCACCAGCGTGTAGCCCTGCGGCGCTTCCTGAAGGTCGAGCTGTTTGAGCAGTTGCACGAGGAACTGGATCGGCGACTTCACCTGGTTGCGCATAACGTCGGGGGCATAGAATTCCTTTGAGAGGAAAATCTCGCGCAGCAGCGGAGCGATTTCGTATTTCGCTTCGCGGAAGCTGTTCGCCAGCGCTTCGACCGCCGCAGTGGGTGGATCCTCCGCCGCGAAGTACTCCCAAAGTTTTCCAGCCATGAGTTTGGCCGCCTGGGGTTGGTCGAAGATCAGGTTGATCACATCATCGCCATCGAACTTGCCGGTCTTGCCGAACACAGTCTTGTCACCGTCGTCCCACTGAAAGCGGTTGTGGAACACGCTCCCCTGCATGCGGTTGAGCTGGTAGCCCGTGAAGGCCCGCGCGGCTTCATGGATGTCCTGCTCGGTGTAATGACCCTCGCCAAGAGTGAAGAGCTCCATCACCTCGCGGGCGAAGTTCTCGTTCGGTTGATCCTTTTTCGATGTCTGGGTATCGAGATAGAGCATCATCGCCGGATCCTTTGCGATCTCATGAGTGAGCGCGCGAAAGTTTCCGAGGGCGTGACGCCGGAACAGATCGTTCTGCAGCATCATCAATGGAGGCAGCTTCACCTTCTGGATTGAGGACGCGAAATGATCGTGCCAGAAGAGTGTCATCTTCTCGCGGAGTGGGGCCTTGGTCGTCAGCATCGCGCGGAACCACCAGCCCTGTCCTTCGATGCCGTGCTGACGGTTTTCGATCTGCGCCGTCTTGAAGGATTGCTGTCTCGTCTTTTCGGCCTCCGCCGCGGACATCCCCTGAGTCGCGCGCTGGGTTTCGATGAACTGCTTGCCGCGCTCCCGCATGTCCTCGATCGCCTGCTCGCGATTCGCCCAAGCCGGCATTGGGATCGCGCCGATGGGCTCGGTGGGGTTGAGTAGGGAATCGACAGCCTTCGAGCGGCCCAGCGCGTGCAGCGCCTTGATCTCGTCGGGATTTCCCCCGAAGCCCGCGCGGTTGAGCAGGTGGGCGGCCTCGAAGATGGTCCAGGAATCGGGAGCTTGTGGGAGCATGGCGAAAAAGGGTTACGAACAGGAAACCCTCGCACAGTCGGAAAGTTTCGCGCGACGAACGCGCCGAAATTCCCTGCCATTTGTTCGATCCCGGGCCATGATCCCCCCAACCACCGCCGGACGATGCCCCTCAACCTCACTCCCGAACTCCTCAGCCCAGCCGGAAACTGGGACTGCGCCCGTGCCGCCGTGGCCGCCGGGGCCGACGCCATTTATTTCGGGATGCCGCGCTTCAACGCCCGCCTGCGTGCCGACAATTTCACCGAACACGACCTCGCGCCGCTCATGGAATTCCTCCACCGCCGCGGCGTGAAGGGCTTCGTGGCGATGAACACGCTGATCTTCACCAACGAGCTCGAAGACGCCGAGGCCCAGCTCCGCCTGATTGCGGAGGCCGGCGTTGACGCCCTCATCATCCAGGACCTTGGCCTCGCAAAGATGGCTCGTGAAATCGCCCCCGGCGTGGAGCTGCATGCCTCCACCCAGATGACGATCACCTCACCGGACGGGCTGGCCTTCATCGAGACCCTCTTCCCGATGGAGCGCGCCGTCCTCGCCCGCGAACTCTCCGTCCGGGAAATCGAAAAGTTCCAATCAGCCCGACTGAAAACTGAAAACTTAAACCCAGAAACTCCTTTAGAGGTCTTCGTCCACGGTGCCCTCTGCGTCGCCTACTCCGGCCAGTGCTTGACCAGCGAGTCGCTCGGCCAGCGCTCCGCCAACCGCGGCGAATGCGCGCAAGCCTGCCGGATGCCTTACGAGCTGCTCGTCGATGGCGTGCAGCAGGAGATGGGCGAGGTCCGCTACCTGCTTTCTCCGCAGGACCTCGCCGCCGTCGATCTGATCCCAGATCTCGTCAAAGCCGGCGTGAAGTCCTTCAAAATCGAAGGTCGCCTCAAGTCCCCCGAATACGTCACCGCCGTCACGCGCGTCTACCGCAAGGCCCTCGACGCCGCGATTCATGAGCAGGCTTCCACTGTTTCGAATGACGACAAGTATGAGCTGGAAATGACTTTTTCACGCGGCCTCACCACCGGCTGGCTGGGCGGCTCCAACCACCCCTACCTCACCCACGGTCGTTTCGGAAAAAAGCGCGGTCCACTCCTCGGTGAAATCGTCGACTGCGGCCAGGGCTGGATCACGCTCGGCAAGCGCAGCACCGTCCCGATCCAAGCCGGCGATGGAGTGGTCTTCGATGCAGGGGAAAACCGCGATCTTGAACAAGGTGCCCGCGTCTTCCGGGTCGAAGGCGACCGCCTCGTCTTCCACCGCGAACTCAGCGGCATCAACTTCGAGCGCATCAAGCCCGGCCACACGCTCTACAAAACCTCCGACCCCAAGCTCGAATCCGAACTCCGCCGCTTCTGGCAAAACGCGAAGCTCGAGGAAAACAAAACTCCACTTCACCTCACCATCACCGGCAAACCCGGCGAACCGATGGTCGTCTCCTCCTCGTTCGACGTTGAGCGTTCAATGCCTGCCCTTCGTAGCCATTGTGGCGAAGTAGGGTTCGATGTTCGATGTTCCTCTTCCATGGTTCTTCAGGAAGCCGCCAAGCACCCGCTCAGCACCGAAACCCTCGCCGCGCAGTTCGGCCGCCTCGGCGAAACCCTCTTCGAACTCGGCTCGATCGACAACCAGCTTGAAGGCCACTGCCACCTCGCCGTTTCCGAACTCAACCGCCTCCGCCGCGCCCTCGTCGACCAGCTCCCCGAGCCCGAGTTGCCCGCTCCAGTTGGCCCGAGGAACGACCGCAGCTATCGAGACCTTCTTCCTCTTCCCTATCCGCAATCCTTCTCCGCTGAAGCTACGAAGGACAGGTCCACAATCCGCAATCCGCAATTGTCCGTGCTCTGCCGCAGCCTCGACCAGGTCGAAGCCGCCAGCGGACTCGGGATCGAAACGATCTACTGCGACTTCGAAGACCCCCGCCGCTACAAGGAAGCAGTCCAACTCTTCCAACCCGCAATCCGCAATCCGCAATCCGCAATTCTTCTAGCGACTCCCAGAATCTTAAAACCCGGCGAGAACGGCTACCTCAAGCTCATCGAAAGCGCGAAGCCCGACGGCGTGCTACTCCGAAACCTCGCCGCGTTGGAATACTACAAACACCGTAGCGATCTCCGAAAAGTCGGCGACTTCTCGCTTAACGTCGCCAACCCGATCACCGCGAAGCTGCTCATGGACGCCGCAGCGCTGGAGTCGGTCACCGTTTCCTACGACCTCAACATTTCCCAAGTCCTCGATCTCCTGAACGCCGCGCCGCCTGCGTCGTTCGAGCTCGCGCGTCACCAGCACCTGCCGCTCGTCCACATGGAGCACTGCGTCTTCTGCACCTGCCTCTGCAGCGGCACCACCTACAAGGACTGCGGCCGGCCCTGCGAAAAACACGTGGTCCAGCTGCGAGACCGCGTCGGCCAGCTCCACCGGCTCATGGCGGACGTCGGCTGCCGCAATACCCTTTTCAACGGCCGCGCCCAGACCGGCGCGAAATTCTTCGATGACCTCCGCGCCACCGGTCTTTCCAAGTTCCGCATCGAACTCCTCGACGAGGACAAGGAAGCCGCCACCCGCACCATCCGCGCCTACCAGGCCCTGGTCTCGGGAGAAAGCGATTCTGTTACCCTGCTGCGCCGCGTGACCGCACTTGAGAAGCTCGGAGTCACCGAGGGAACGCTGGAAGAAAAAGCACTAAGCACGAAATTCTAAATTCGAAACGAAGACTCCACTTCTGCGTTTCGAATTTCAGATTTGGAGTTTAGTGCTTTCTCTCAGATGGACTTACCCGACGTCATTGTCCACTGCCTCTCCAAACCCGGCGCGGAAGAGACGACGCCCTTCGGACCCGACGTGTTCGTTTACAAGGTCGGCGGCAAGATGTTCGCGCTCACATCACCAGGCGATTTTCCCGCCACCGTGAACCTGAAATGCGACCCCGAACGCAGCATCGCCCTGCGCGAGGAATACGAAGGCATCGTCCCCGGCCACCACATGAACAAGAAGCACTGGAACACCGTCATGCTCGACGGCTCCGTGCCCGCAAAGCTCATCCGCGAGTTGATTGACCACTCATACGAACTGGTCGGCAAAGCACGAAAATCGAAATCTTAAATTCGAAACGAATCAAATGAATGGGTGATCGCACGGACTCCACCGTAGTCCTGATCATGATTCAGATCCTCGGTGTACAAGATCTTGCAGCCGAGTTCGAGAGCCGCTGCGATGATGCACGCATCCCAATGAGAGACTTGAAATCGGCGACGGACTTGAAGGGAGCGAATCACCAGCTCCCGGGTGATCGGCAACACCTCTACAATCGCCAAGGCATCAAGCATCGCGGTGATGTTGTCCTCATTTAGTCCGAGCGCTTTTTTCCCAAGCGCATTCGCAATGTACTCCTGCAAAACCTGAGCAGAGAGGGCGAATGGAACCGTGAGAAGCAGTTCTTCTGCGATGCGCTGCTTGCCCGAATCCGCGGGTGCCGATGATCCAGCATAAAGCAGGATGTTCGTGTCAAAAAACGCTTCAACGATCATAAATCTGCTCCCGCTTCAATGGCACCATGGGTTTGGAGTTGGTCGCTTTGAGACCAGCGACCAGTCGACGCATCGCTTCCGTGCGCTTCTTCGCATCATCGGAAGAATCCATTTCCGTCACGTGGAGCAGGCCCTGGATGACGAGTTGCTTGAGAGTGGTTTTCCTTTGAGCTGCAATGATTTTCACCCGATGAAGCATCTCATCAGGAAGATCAATCGTGGTTTTCATATGGCCATACATACAGGCATATGGGTAAATAGAAAGCACGAAAATCGAAATCTTAAATTCGAAACGAAGAGTCTGCCTCTCCCTTTAGAATTTCAGATTTCTTGTTTCGAATTTCCTTCAAGCGATGTTCGTGAAGACCACCTGCACGTCGTCATCGTCCTCGACCTTGTCCAGGATCAGCTCGACCTCGGCCATCTGCTCGTCGGTCAATTCGATCGGTGTCGTCGGGATGCGTTCAAGTCCGGCTTTCTTGGTGGCGATCCCGAGCGCTTCGATTCCCTGAGTCAGCGAGGCGAAATCGGAGTAGGCCCCGATCGCTCGGGCGAGTCCGTCCTCGACGCTGAGTTCCTCAAGACCGCTGTCGATCAGCGCGAATTCAATTTCCTCCAGATTCATCTGCGGCGTCACTTCGAACTCCACGACCGCCTTGCGCGTGAACATGAAATCAAGCTGGCCGCTCTGCACGATCTGGCCGCCGTTCTTGTTGAAGATCGTCTTCAGGTTCACCACCGAGCGGTTGGTGTTGTCGGTTGCGCACTCGATGTAGAACAGGCTGCCGTGCGGGCCTTTTCCCTCGTAATAAACCTCCACGATATCGGCTCCTTCGTGACCGGCGGCGCGCTTGATGGCGGCGTCGACCCGGTCCTTCGGCAGGTTCTGGGCCTTGGCGTTGATAATCGCCATTCGCAGGGGCGCGTTGCCCGCAGGATCCGGTCCGCCATTCTTGGCGGCCATCGTGATGGCTTTGGAAAGCTTCGGGAACACCCGGGACATCGTGTCCCAGCGTGCTTCCTTGGCGCGGCGTCGGCATTCAAAGGCTCTTCCCATGGTGGTGAAAGTGGTTCGCCCAATCCAAGCGCACCCATCCGGACTCGTAAACCGCGAATCGCGGAGGCCTTCGGCCGTCTGAAGGTCGAAAGTCTGAAAGTCGAAGATCCGAAGACAAGAGCGCGAACACGAATGACCTTCGACTTTCAGACCTTCAGACCTTCGACCTCTTCCTTGGAACTTCGCACTTGGAACTTGGAACTTCCCGCTCAACCCTGCCCGCCGTGAGTTCTCCGTCCCCCGCCCTGACCGGACTGACGCCCGATGCCCTCTCAGAGTGGCTTGCGGCGGACGGCCAGCCTGCGTTCCGGGGAGGGCAAATCCTCGACTGGGTCTGGAAAAAGAAGGCCGCGAGCTTCGAGGCGATGACGAACCTTCCCGCGCCGCTGCGGACGAAGCTGGCGGAGACTTTCCGGCTGCACGCGCTGGAGCACTCGCAGACTCAGGGCGCGGGCGACACCACCCGTAAGTTCCTCTTCAAGCTCCACGACGGTCGCTACGTCGAAAGCGTCCTCATCCCCGCGAACCCCGCGCTTTATGGCGAAAAATCCGACCGCCGGACGCTCTGTGTGTCCTCGCAGGTCGGTTGCGCTTACGGCTGCAAATTCTGCGCCTCGGGCCTCGCTGGTTTTACCCGCAACCTCGATGCCTCGGAAATCGCCGGCCAGGTCCTCGCCGCGGAGATGCTCAGCGGCGAGCGCGTCGACAATCTCGTCTTCATGGGCATGGGCGAACCGCTGGCGAACCTCGACCACCTGCTCGCCGCCGTCTCGATCATCACCGCGCCTTGGGGTCTGCACCTCGGCGCGCGACACCTCACCATTTCCACCTCGGGCCTCGTCCCGCAGATCCGCAAGCTCGCCGCGCACCCGCAGCAGATTCGCCTCGCGATCTCGCTCCACGGCGCGACCGATGCCGTCCGCCAGCAGATCATGCCAGTGAACAAGAAGTGGGGCGTCGACGAGCTCTTCGGAGCGCTCGACGACTGGAACGCCCTCAAGAAGCAGCATCTCACGCTGGAATACATTCTCATCGAAGGCATCAACGACGACCTCGAACAGGCCCGCATCCTCGCGATGCACGCGCGACGCCTGAAGGCCAAAGTCAACCTGATCCCCTACAACACCGTCGAGGGACTCGAATGGAAGCGCCCGTCCGAGAATCAGTGCCGCGCCTTCCGTGACATCCTGAAGAACGCCGGCGTGACCGCCATGCTGCGTCTCGAAAAAGGCCACGACATCGACGCCGCCTGCGGCCAACTCCGCCTTAAGCAGGAGACCGAAGAAGGCATCATCGAAGCCCCGGCGAAACGTTGATCGTGGCTGCGGTTTTCAACCGTCAGGCCAATCATTTCGCTGAAATCACAATCGGATGATCACTTCCGTTGGAAAGCACGATTTCCAACCCATCTCTCGACCTCCGAAGATCGACGTGCTCCAAGGGAAGCAATCCCACTTGGTCCGGCCTGGGCACTGCATTCTCGATGTTGATCCGGTATCCCTCCTCGATTCTTGTAACGGGTCCGCTCAATAGAATGCATCCTTCCTCGATCGAAATATGCCCAACCCAGTCTGATGTGGCCTCCGAGCCGATGGAAAAAATCGAAACGGTTTTCCGCTCTTCCTTCCACTTGAAATTACCAGCCGCTTTGAAGTTATCTCCCATAACCGACTGCACGGGTTCGGCTTTCTTTGGAACAGATTTAGAGCATGAACCATCCGTTTCGGAAATTGCCAGGATGCAGAAGATCCAAGGTTTCATTTTCGATTTTTGGCGGATTTCACAGAATCATCGCCGGCAATTTTCAGCTGTTAGGAAAATACCTTTCACAGCGCTGCTTCAACAACTCAATCACCGCCGGCTCCATGAACTCATAGCGATCCGGAATGTCGAGCACCACGACCTGCTTGCCGGCGAGCGTCCGACCAAACCTCTGGTTCAGCCTCCGACGATGCACCGGCTCCATGACGAGGATCAGGTCCGCCCATTCGATTTGTTCCAATGTAACCGGCACCTCGGCATCGCTGC
>Ga0114958_10003398_pt1 | contig 11387 bp, 12 predicted proteins | sample C_130208_EF_Meta_FD_89577 | JGI IMG/M metagenome (GOLD analysis project Ga0114958, IMG submission 89577) | Freshwater microbial communities from Lake Croche, Canada to study carbon cycling - C_130208_EF_MetaG | ecosystem: Environmental > Aquatic > Freshwater > Lake | place: Lake Croche, Canada... | reverse complement strand
TATTCTAATTCAAAAGAATATAAATTATAAACATCAATACTTTCACTAAAAAAATTATAAATTATTCAATTGACATTGTCAAATTGATCCAAAGGTGAATAATTATATTCAAAAATTGTCATTAAAATATTCATTTCGATTTGTTATATTTGTCTCTTGCGAGAATTGAACTCGCCTTTTCACCGTGAAAGGGTGCTGTCCTAGCCGATAGACGAAAAAGACTTTGGGTCTCCTTCTGTTAAAATAAAGTTTTATAATATATATATTACAATTAATATTTTCGTAATTTAAGTGTAAAGAAATTTGCACTCTTATTAAGCATATGTGTAATCTTTTTAACCTTTAAACGATACACTTCAAACAGATAAAACTATTAAAATTAATATTAAATTTAATTTATTAAAAAAATACATTATTTGTTTAAAATTTTTCAACTGTCTGGAAGTGGGTTCGAACCACTGACCTAAAGATTTTCAGTCTTTCGCTCTACCAACTGAGCTATTCAGACAAAATATATTTTATTTGTTTTTTAATTATTATTTAAAAAACTTATTTTTTTCCTTTTCCCAATTTTTTTTTGTATTTAGATAAAATGAGTAATATAAATTGTCTTAGGCTTTTTCTTTTTTCTAAGCGTAAGATTTTTAATTCTTGCCCTAGGGTTTCTTTTTCCCGGTGCTCTAATAAAAGAATTCTAAAGAGCTCATCACAATCTCGCTCTTTAGGTGAAATTTTTATTACTACTTTTTTGGTTTTAATTTTTATTTGAAAAAAGATAGTATGAATCTTTGTAAGTTGTTCTTTTGTAAAAGCTCCCAGAAAGGAAATCCGTTTTTCTAAAGAGTCTTCAAAATAAAAAGAAAAAGATTTTATTCTTGGCAGAGCCAAATTTAATATTCTTACGCTAATACAAACATAATATTCTTGCATAGGATCAAAATAATTAAAACAAGTTCAATATAGATTTTCATTTGATGTTTTATTTAAATTGTTTTGATTATTTTGACAAAATTTGTAAATATAATCAAGTATTAATATTACTATAGGATACCCAATTGACCGGTGTTTCAATACTATATCCCTTAAATTAATAAACAATAGATAATGCGGATCCTCCAATGAATTTTTATAGTTCTGATCCTTTTGAGACAAAACATTTCATAATTCATTCTCAAATTTCTGCAATTTAGCCACTGAAGGTCGTGGGACCTTTTTATAATGATAATTTGTCAAATATATTCCAGAAAAATTTACGTCTTTTTTTGATTTTTTCAACATTATTTTTTGGCGGGAGAAGGAGTTGCACCTTCAATAACGGGTAATGAGCCCGCCAGGTTACTATTACCGCACCCCGCCTTAACCATAAAAAAAATATTAATCTGGTTGTCATATAATATTATTATATATAACATATAATATATAAATAAATATTTATTACATATATTATTTAATTTTTTGGATTCAAATCTAAGTTCATTAGTAAGCATATACTAAAAATTTTTCAATTCTTGCATACTGCTCCTATTTATGTAAGAGTCTTTTACAGCTATCAAAGAAGATTTATCTTGAGACCAATTTCTTGCTTATATGCTTTCAGCAATTCTTTCGGTATAACGTAGCTACTCGGCAATGCTTTTAGTAAAACAACCGATACACCAGAGGTTATCCCTTCCCGGTCCTCTCGTACTAGGGTAAGCTCCTCTCAATCTTCCAACGTTTGTAGTAGATAGGGACCGAACTGTCTCACGACGTTCTAAACCCAGCTCGCGTACCGCTTTAATAGGCGAACAGCCTAACCCTTGGAACCTTTTTCAGCTCCAGGATGCGATGAGCCGACATCGAGGTGCCAAACGACTCCGTCGATAGGAGCTCTCAAGAGTCATCAGCCTGTTATCCCCGGCGTACCTTTTATCCGTTGAGCGATGACTCTTCCACTCGAGATCATCGGATCACTAAGACCAACTTTCGTTCCTGCTCAACATGTCTGTTTTACAGTGAAGCAAGCATTTACCCTTGCGCTCCACAACCGATATTACCGATTTGAGCCTACCTTTGTACACCTCCGTTACTCTTTAGGAGGTGACCGCCCCAGTCAAACTAGCAACCATGCACTGTTTCTTTTATAATAAAAGATTAGCTTTTAAAACAAAAAAAGAGTGGTCTTTCACTATCGCAATACTTTAAATTTTTTACGATTTAAAATATTCTATGCTCCCACTTAAACTACACATTTTTTTTTTAGCAGCAATACAGAGATCTAGTCAAGGTGCACAGGGTCTTTCCGTCTAGCTACAAATAGTCCGCATCTGCACGGACATTTCAATTTCACTGAGTTCATGTTGGAGACAGTGGGGAAGTCGTTACACCACTCATGCGCGTCGGAACTTACCCGACAAGGAATTTCGCTACCTTAGGACCGTCAGAGTTACGGCCGCCGTTTACTGGGGCTTCGAATCAGTGCTTGCACACTTCATTTTCACCTTTCAGCACCGGGCAGGTGTCAGACCCTATACTTCATCTTACGATTTTGCAGAGTCTTGTGTTTTTACTAAACAGTCGCCCCCCCCTCTTTGGTGTCACCTTTAAAAACATAGTATTAAATAGTTATATTTTTTAGGTACTCCTTCTTCCGAAGTTACAGAGCCTTTTTGCCGAGTTCCTTCAACATGATTTTCTCAAGCGCCTTACTTTATTCAAGCTGTCCACCTGTGTCGGTTTTAGTACGGTTTTTTGTATATTATGCATTTCTTGAAAATTCAAAAAGAATTTTAAAATCATATAATTAAAATATTCTTTTTGGAATTTTTTTAATCTTTTAACAAAAAAATATCTCATCAAAAAAAGCTTTCGCACACATTTTTTTAGAGACCGATTATCTCAGAGCGGATTATCCTTTCTCTGAAAACCTAGGACTTTCGGCGATAATGTTTTAAATTTATACATTATTTATCGTTACTCATGCCAGCATTGTCACTTTTGGTATTTTTTTTTACTTTTCAGCAAAAAACATATTTTTTTCCAAAACGTTCCGCTACCATCTTTTTTTTATTATCTTCTCATTTATTCAATTCGTCGTTTCGGTAAAAAATCTTTAGTCCCTATATATTTTCGGAGTAAAAATACTAGGCCATTGTGCTATTACGCACTCTCTCAAAGATGGCTGCCTCCAAGCCTACTTCTTGGCTGTAATAGTATAATTAGCTCCTTTATCACTTAGATTTTTTTTAAGGACCTTAACGAACGATCTGGGCTGTTTCCCTTTTGATTCTGGACCTTGTCGCTCAGAATCTGTCTACTTTACATCCTATTTTTGTATTCGGAGTTTCCTTGAAGTCGGTAGAGTATAAAACCCCCCTCATCCATTGAGTGCTCTACCCCAAAAACGGATTATAAAATGCTCTACTTCAATAGATTTCGCGGAAAACCAGCTATTACCAAGTTTGATTAGCCTTTCACCCCTACTCACAAGTCATCCCCGTATTTTGCCACATACGTGGGTTCGGTCCTTAACGGTCATTCTGACAAGTTTCAACCTGCTCATGAGTAGATCACTTGGTTTCGGGTCTTTTTATTCATACTATATCGCCCATTTAGACTCGTTTTCACTACGCTTACATTTAATAACTTAAGCTTGCATGAATAAAAAAGTTGCTGGCCCATTATGCAAAAGGTAAAAGGTCACTTTATATTAAAGCTTCCATTGATTGTCAGCAAAAAGTTTCAGTTACTCTTTCACTCTCCTTTTCGGTTCTATTTCACCATTCCCTGACGGTACTTATGCACTATCGAAATATAAGATTGGTTTATTCTTTGTGGGTGGTCCCACAATATTCAAACAAAATTTTACGTGTTTCGTTTTACTTTATATATAAATTTTTTTTATTTACAGGACTTACACCTTCTTAGGTTATTTATTATAATTATTCTATAAAAAATATTCATATCTTTTTCATTTTCGCTCACCACTACTCACAAAATCTCCGTTGATTTATTCCTTTCAAGTTACTGAGATGTTTCACTTCACTTGAACTTTAACATATATTCTATGCCACCAATTATTGGAAAGTTTTCTTTATGGGAATATGTAAGTCTGCACATTAAACTTATTTACATCTTTTCGTATTTTTTACGCCCATTCTTATAATCTAGGCATCCCCTTCTTGCCTTTTTTTCTTCCATTAATTTCTCTTTAGGTTGGACTTGAACCAACGACCTAATGATTAACAGTCATTTGCTCTACCACTGAGCTACTAAAGAATTTATATTTTATATTGAATTCTTTTTTATTTTAAATATTTCTTATTTTAAATAAAAAGTTCATTTATTATGATAATTTCATCATTTATTTATATTTTCACCGAATCATATTTTTTTATTATCATAATATGTAATATAATGTGGAGATTTTATAAAAAAATTTTTAGACTTAGAAATTTTTTTATATTTATCTGTTTGTTTATTTTTTTCTTTTATTTCTTCTTTTATGTTTCTTTTTTTATTTCTTTTTTTATTTCTTTTTTTATACGTTCAAAAATATGGCATAGCTTCTAAAACTAAACGATGATAATCATCTCTTTTAGTTTTTACTATACTTTTTCCTTTATAAAGAAGTTCAATTTCTTTTTCAAACCCAATTATAAATTTATCTTCTGAATGATTTCTAACAATTTTCGAAAAAAATCCCAATGCTTTACGATTTACTCATTCTCTTTCTTCTTCTGCTATTAAATTAATTTTATATCGTATTTTTCGCCCTCGTTTACGCATACGTAATTTAATATATAATGTAGAATTTAATATTATTTTTAAAAGAACATCTTTAAAAGATATTTTTTTTTTATTTATACGTTGTATAAGAAAAGAAGACATTAAATTTTCCATCGTATGTTTTTTTCCACGTTTAATTAAATATTGCTTCATTTTTTGAAAAAATGGAAAAACATTATGAATTTTTTTAATTTCTTTTTTAAGCATTTTTATAAATATTATTTTAAACTTATAATAAAATATTTAATACTAAATAATTATATTTTTCTTAAAATATTTTATTAAAAAAAATATTTATTATTTGTTTAAAATGTTTCAACTGTCTGAAAGTGGGTTCGAACCACTGCCCAAAAGATTTAGTCTTTCGCTCTACCAACTGAGCTATTCAGACAAAATATATTTTATTTAAAGATTATATTTTATATAGATTTCTACACCTATTGAAATAGTTTGAAAATATGTTATTAATGCCTGTAAAATTTTTTTATTTATTCTATTAAAAGACATCAATTTAATTTTTAATAAACGATTATAAGTTTTTCGTTCAAATTGATCTCGTGCTTTTTTATCTACATGTGGAGATTTTAAAATTGTAAATTTTTCATATGTTTGAGGTAAATAAACATGTTGAATATTACAAGTTTTAAATTTATTTAAATCTAATTTAGAAGAAAGTACAAAATTATTTAAATAAAATGGATGAAAAGATTTTATACGTACAGTTACATTTAATGTTTTTAAAAACATTTTAATTTTTATAAATTTTCAAATTCTACATCAACTGGTCATGTATTTTCTAATGTAAAAATTCTATATTCTTGCGCTAAACTAACTTCTTCATAAAGAATTCTCTTTAAAAAATCATCATAACGTACTTCAACATATCCTGTCATAGGAAAATCTTTTCTTAAAGGATGCCCTTTAAATCCATAATCTGTTAAAATTCTTCTTAAATCAGGATGATTTTTAAAGAAAAGCCCAAACATATCCCAAGCTTCTCTCTCGTATCAATTTGCTGCGGAATATATATTTGTAATAGAATCAAAATAGGATCCTTCTGTTGTTACAGATACTATTACTAATCTTGTATTATATTTAATTGAAAGTAAATTATAAAATACTTCGAAACGAAATTTTCGTTCTAAATAATCAACAAGAGAAAGATCAATTAATTGTTCAAAAAGTGTATTTGTATGTTTTTTAAGAAAAAATAATATATTTCATACATTTTCAGCAATAATTTTTAGATATTGTTGATTTCCTATAGTATATAATAAAATATTTGGAAAGACTTCTTTTAATTTATTTAAATTTTTCATTTTTGAAAATAATCGGACTCGAACCGATAACTGAATGCTTGCAAAGCATTTGTTCTACCAATTGAACTATACCTTCTGATTGTCTTTTATTATTTTTTTTTATGCATTTTTTAATAAAATTTTTAATTTGATTAATAATAAATTTATAATCAATAATCATTCTAAAAAAACACAAAAACCAATTATATTTACATAGAATTGTTGTTCTTGTAGAAGCTCTTCTAACTTAAGATTTTCAGATAACATTTCATTTAATTTTAATTCTTTGCATTTTATTTTCTCTAAGATATATGTTCTCGTAAAATCTTGATCCACATAAAAGCTTAAAAGTCCAACTATATTACCAAAAAAAATAAAACTTATAAAAAGTATAATTAAAAATTGCGGGTCAAAAAGCTGCCCTTTTAAATATTTTTTTGTAAAATTAAGATTAATCATTATATGGATTTATTTGCTGCTGTATTGTAGGCGGAGTCCTAAGACCCGCCTGCTCCGCCCTAAACTGCCTAAGCTCTGCTGTCATTTCCTCTATTTCTCTTATTGGAAGAGGTGCGTTTTGAAGAATATTTTGGGGGACAGCTATTCTAGGGAAAGGTTGCTCTTGAGGAACCTCTATTCTGGGAGAAACTTCGTCTTGATATTCTTCTTCCATAGAAGAAACACTTCCGCTATCCCCACCAGAAGGGACCATTCCACCGTCCCCACCGTCCCCACCACCTCCACCACTCCCTCCAAAATGATGATATAAATATACTGCACCCGCAGTTGCACCAATAAGTGTTCCAAAAAACAGAACTTTTGATATAGTGAATCCAGTGACACCAAGATTCGGAAAAATAGTTCCCGTTCAAGGTCACATAGCTTTTTTAAAATATTCTATAACTTTCTTTTCGTTATAAAGAGTTTTTAATATCTTTATATGACTATTAATATAGAAAAGTTTAGAATCAATTTTTTTAACTAATAATTTTATTTGAGAAAGTACTTTTTTATTTAAATTTTTCATTTTAGAAGATAATCGGACTCGAACCGATAACTCAATGCTTGCAAAGCATTTGTTCTACCAATTGAACTATACCTTCTGATTATCTTTTATTATTTTTTTAATAACAAGTCCAATTTGATTATTAATAAATGTATGATAAATAACCATTCTAAAAAAATACAAAAACCAATTATATTTACATAGAATTGTTGTTCTTGTAAGAGGTCTTCGAGCCTTATTTCTTCAGATAGAATTTCTTTTAATCGAATTTCTTCTAATTTGATTTTTTCTATTATAAGTTTTGTTGTTAGAGCACTATCAAAATCATGTCATAGATCTGCTATCACTACACCAATATAAACATAACTAAATCATATATTAATTCAAGAGAAATCTATATCAGACTCATTAACATATAGTATATTACTTAAAAAAAAATCATCAAATCATCCCGCTTTTAAATATTGTTTATTATTTTTCATTATTTTTTAATAATAAGTCCAATTTGATTATTAATAAATTTATTATAAAAAGTCATTCTACAAAAACACAAAAACCAATTATATCAAAATATAATTGTTGTTCTTGTAATAGGTCTTCAAGCCTAACTTCTTCAGCTAGAATTTCTTCTAAGATATCTTCGAACCTTATTTCTCCAGATAAAAATTTTTTTATGATATTTTCTGTTAACTTATTTTCTTCTATTAGAAGTTCTATTATTGTAGCATTATCGCAGTTATTATGTCATATATCTGCGATAGCAACACCATAACAAAAATAACTAACTCATATTATAATTCAAAAGAAATCTATATTAGACTCATGAAGTCATATTATAAATGACATAAAATCTTCAAGCATACCTGCAGAACGCAAAACTCCTATCACAAATAAAATATAATCTTCAAATAAACCTGATTTTAAATATTGTTTTTTATCGTTTGATATTTTTTTTTGCATTTTTTTATTATTATTTTTTTATTTTTTATACATTTTATTTCTTAAATTAAACACTAAATTATTATAAATATAATTAATAATTAATATAAATAAAAATTAAAATAAATTCTTTTGAATAAAAATCTTAATTCAACCACAGGTTCCCCTACGATTACCTTGTTACGACTTCATCACGGTTATGAATCCGTCTGTCATGACTTTATTTTATTTATATACTTTAATATTTTTTTATTAAAAAATACATAAAGTTCTAAGAATAAAATTACATACACTTCAAGCCGATCCCACTCCCCTGACGTGACGGGCGGTGTGTACAAGATCCCAAAACATTCACCGTAGCGTGCTGATCTACGATTACTAACGATTCCGACTTCATGTAGGCGAATTGCAGCCTACAATCCGAACTAAGGTTATTTTTTTGAGATTTACTCCGATTTACATCATTGCTACTCTTTGTCATAACCATTGTAACACATGCGTAGCCCAGTTTATAAAGGCCATGACGACTTGAACTCATCCCCGCTTCCTCTAATTCTTCATCAGTATAATGTAAAATAAGAATATTTTTAATATTTCTAAATCTATGAATATTTTTAAAAAATATTATTTCCTATTAATTATCAATGCGTCCTCGGATATAGTACCGTAAAGTTCGATTTAATTATTTCTAATTAAAATTTCGCAATTACAGATAAGGGTTACGTCCGTTACGCGTTTTCACGACACGCCTCACGACACGGACTGACAACAGCCATGCAACACCTAGTTGTAACTGGTAAGGTTTTACGCGGATTATCAGATTAAACCACATGTTCCACCGTTTTTAAAAGACCCCCGTCAATTCCTTTGAGTTTCAACCTTGCGATCGTACTCCTCAGGCGGAAAGTTAAACGCGTTAGCTCTTAATATCAAACGCTTGTTTGACGTTTCACTTTCATTAGTCAAGGCGTAGACTACCGGGGTCTCTAATCCCGATCGCTCCCTACGCTTTAGTCTTTTAGTGTCAGATTTAGCTAGTTAGTTGTCTGCACCCTTGGGACTCTCTCTTCTTTCTAAGGATTTTAACCCTAATGAAGAAATACTACTAACCCTGCTAAAATCTCTAGAAAAACAGTCTTAACAAACATTTCAGAATCACGTTCTGATTTTTTATTGTTAACACACGAAGAACCACCTAAAAACGCTTTACGCCAAGTTCGTATGAATAACGCACGTCCCCCTCGTATTACCGCGGCTGCTGGCACGAGGTTTGCCGGGACTACTTTCCCAAAAAGATGTCATTATCTCTTTTGGTAACAGAGCTTTAAAACCTGGTTATTTTTACAGTCTTTTATCACCCTAGCGACATTGCTGGATCAGGAGTTATCCCATTGTCCAATATTCCCCACTGCTGCCTTTAATAAGTTTGGGCCTTGTCTCAGTCCCAATGTGGCCGATCGTCCTCTCAGACCGGCTAGGCATTATTGGCTTGGTGAGCTTTTACCTCACCAACAACCTAAAACCACGTAGAGAAACCCTTAAACGAAATAAATTCTTTTATATTATCTTCCCAAGAAGAAATTTTATCCAGTATTTTAATTACTTTCATAATTATTAAACTAGATTTAAGGACATCCTTTCTACGTATTACGCACCCGTTCGCCACTTTAAAAAAATCTCTCAATTTTTTTTACGTACGACTTGCATGTGTAAAGCATATCACAAGCGTTCATTCTGAGCTAGGATCAAACCCACTTTATCTAAAAAATATTATTTTTACTAATTTTATCAAATATCTATACTAAAATTTTAAAAAAGAATATCTTAACAAAATTTTAATTATATTGTTTAATTATTATATTTTAAATATACCGAAATGCAAATAATTCAATATTTCATTTTAATAATATATTTTAATTTAATTTGGGCGGGTAATGGGAGTCGAACCCATAACACACAGAATCACAATCTGTCACTCTACCAATTGAATTATACTCGCCTTCTATTTTATATTTAATTAACTTTACATTTTTTATAATATAAATAGTGACGCGTAAATAAAAATTATAAGCTTCTTTCTTTTCTTATAATTTTTATATTTTTTTTATACGGGTAATGGGACTCGAACCCATATTAACTGCTTGGAAGGCAGACCATTTACCATTAATGGATACCCGTAATATCTCTCTTATTTTATTTATATATATATATATATATTATAATATTTAAAAATTTAAATATTATTTTAATTTTTAAGTATTTCAATAGATCCTCGTGTTTTAAAAAATACTGTAATTAAAGCTAATGCGAGTGCAGAATCTGCTGCAGCTATTGTTAATACAAATATGGCTGCTATTTCTCCTTTTATATCATCTAAATATAATGATATAATAAGAAAAGCTAAATTTAAACCATAAAACATCATTTCAACGGAAATTAAAGAAATTAATAAATTTTTTTTATTGGATAAAATACCTAATATTCCAATTGCGGCTACAGTAAATGCTATTTCAATATACTCTTGAAAAGATACAAAACGTTCAATAAACATTATTTTAATTTTAATTTTTTGTTTTTTTAGTTCCATATTTGGAACGCGCTTTTTTTCGTGATTTTAATCCTTCAAAATCATAAATCCCACGAATAAGTTTATATTTTATTCCTGGTAAATCTTTTACACGACCTCCTCTAACTAAAACAACAGAATGTTCTTGTAAACTATGTTTCCCCTCTCCAGGAATATACCCATAAATACGTTTACGATTACTTAAACGTAAAAGAGCTAATTTACGAATAGCTGAATTTGGTTTTTTTGGAGTTCTTGTAACAAGTTTTATACAAACTCCCTTTTTTTGTGGACATCTTTGTAATGCTGGGCGACGTTTTGATCTTGTTTTTTTTTTACGCGGATTATTTACTAATTGTTGATATGTAGTCATTAAATTTTATTTTTTTCAATAATTTCTTTACCTATTAATGGTTTTTGTCATTTTAATTGTATTGTTTGATCAACGTCTAATACTAATTCTTCACGAAAAAATAATCATTTTTTTAAATATATAGCGCCATCTTTTATTTGTAATTTTGTTTTTATTTTATAAGGATGTGTTTGTTTTTGCATTATTTATTTTGTTATATGTCCGGAAAGATTTGAACTCTCAACTTTTAGATCCGTAATCTAATACTCTACCATTAAGCTACGAACACTTATTAAAAATTTTCATTTAAATAATATTTGAAAAAAAATATTCGAAAAATTTAAAATTTCTAATAAAATAAAAGTAAAAATAATTATAAATAAATCTCTAATAAAATATTCACCACCAAAAAAATATAAAAAAAATATAAAAATTATTAATATTATTAAAATATATATT